>Ga0316602_10000152_pt1 | contig 63584 bp, 57 predicted proteins | sample OWC_soil_day10_C_FD_203103 | JGI IMG/M metagenome (GOLD analysis project Ga0316602, IMG submission 203103) | Wetland soil microbial communities from Old Woman Creek delta, Ohio, United States - OWC_soil_day10_CT | ecosystem: Environmental > Terrestrial > Soil > Wetlands | place: USA: Ohio...
ACGCGGCGCATCATCACCATGGCCATGGCCTGGGTCGGCCACATCCGCGGCGTGATCCCGTTCATGATCGCGCAGACCATCGTGATGTTCCTGCTCGTCGTCTTCCCCGAGATCGTCATGCTGCCGCTCAAGTGGATGACGCACTAAGTTCTTTGTGACGACGGCGGGCTGCGGCCCGCCGCTAGGGATCGGGTTTGACGGCGATACCGAAAGTCCGCCAATGCGCGGGATTTTCGGTACTGGCGGTTCGCCGAATGTTGTGCTGGTGCTTGCGGTTTGGGCTCAGATGCGACATCGTTTCGTTTTGACGGGTTGTTGACTACTTGAAAAGGCGAGTAGCGAGAGGAAATAAAATAGTCCTGAATGCCCGTTTTTCATTATTGGAAATCGTGTGACGACGCTCAAAGATGTAGCCAAAATTGCCGGGGTATCACGTGCGACGGTCTCCCTGGTTTGTCGGGAGAGCCCGTTGGTCGCCGAGAAAACGCGCTTGAGGGTAGAGCAGGCGATGGCCGAAGTCGGCTACGTTTATAACCGAAGCGCTGCCAACCTCAGGTCGTCGCATTCGAATACCGTTGGTTTGATCATTCCGGACATCGCCAACCCGGTTTATGCCGATCTGCTGACCGGCATAGAGGACGTGCTCGATCCCTTGGGCAAGGTCGTTTTCGTCGCCGACACTAATGAACTGTTCGAGCGTCAGTCCCGGTTCCTGTTGCGTATGCTGGAGATGCGCGTTGATGGATTGATCATCAGCACGGTATCCGGCACGTCGCCCGCCGTATTGAGTCCCTATTCCCGCGAGGGCGTTCCCGTGGTGCAGGTGTTGCGCATGATGGACGGTGCGCCCTTCGATTATGCCGGGATAAACAATCGGCTCGGTACGCGGCGCGCCGCCGATTTTCTTCTGGATCTCGGGCATCAGCGACTAGCCTTCATCGGTAGTTCGATCTCGCCGTCGGTCAACGACGAGCGTTACCAAGGCTTTTGTGACGCTGTTCAGGCGCACGGTCTGTTGCCCGAATCGATGCACGCGATCAACTGTCGACACACTTATGGCGATGCCGCGCAGGCGACCAAAACGCTGCTCGCCAAACCGTCGCCGCCGACGGCCTTGGTCTGCTTCAACGATGTGATCGCCTTTGGCGCCACCCTGGGCTTGTATGAACTCGGCCTGCTGCCTGGTCACGATGTCTCGGTGATCGGCTTTGACGATATCGAAGGCGCGGCCAGCTGGCGGCCTCCTCTGGCGACGATGTCGATCGAAGCCCGTTTGATCGGCAGGCACGCGGCAACCTTTCTCGCGCAGCGCATGGAAAACCACGATTTGCCGGTACGCAGTCTGGTCAGCGAGGCGGTTTTGAAAAAGCGTGAATCGAGCAGCGCACCGAGGAAATCCGCAACGGCTTGAAGTCGACGCACGGGAGAATGGAGCTTGCAGCAGAATTTGTCGAGGCAATCCGATCGCTTATGGAGCGAAAGCTATGTGGCTCTGCTTTCGGTCAATTTGCTGCTCTGCTTCGGCTTCTACATGTTGCCGGCCACCTTGCCGGCCTACGTGAAACAGATCGGCGGGACGAATTTCGAAGCCAGTCTGGTGATCGGCATGTTTTCGATCATGTCGCTCGCGTCGCGAGTGATTTCGGGAACGGTCGTCGATGCCGCCGGCGAGAAAAAAGTCATTCTGACCGGCATCGTGATCATTGCCGTGACGACGCTTTCCTTCGTCTGGATGCCGGTCGACGGCATCTTGTGGCTGCGCAGTCTGCAAGGTGTCGGTTGGGGCCTGTCTACCGCCGCCATCGCCACCGCAGTGTACAAGGTGGTCCCCGAAAAGCGACGCGGCGAGGGTTCTGGGTACTATTCATTGACCGTCATCATCTCGCTGTCGCTGACACCGCTGGTCGCCATCTTGTTGATGAGTTCGTTCCGCTTCTCGCTGGTGCTCGGCGCTTCGGCCTTGCTGACCGGTGCCGCGCTGCTGCTGCTCAGAAAGGGCTTGTCGTCACTGCCGCCTATCGATGGTCGGCGCGGAAGCTATCGCCGAATTACGCTGCAGAATGTTTTCGAACAAGGAGCGCTGCTGCCGTCGTTCCTCTGTTTCGTACTTTCGGTCCCGTTGTGCGGGGTCATGGCTTACCTGGTTCTGTTTGGCAGGGAACAGCAGATCGAGAACGTCTGGATCTTCTTCATTGGCTATTCAACGATGATTCTGCTCACCCGGCCATTCATCGGACGGCTGTTCGATCGGAGAGGGCATGCGATCATTATCCTGCCGGGCAGCGTGGCGATCGTTCTCGGCCTATTCGCGCTGTCGCTGGCGCAGTCGACGGCCATGCTCGTGGCGGCGTCGCTGTTGTATGGTCTGGGCTATGGTGCCGTCCATCCGTCGCTGCAGACCTGGGCGGTGAATCGCTGTCCGGCTGACCGCAAAGCCGCTGCTAACGGACTCTTCATGTCGGCGATCGATCTTGGCTACATCGTTGGCGCCGTCGTTCTCGGCTACCTGGCTGGACGAGACAGCTACGCCATGATGTACCGCTATTCGACGCTGGCCATGCTGGTGTTTGTGGCCGTCTATCTGTACGATCGGGCAGGGACTGTCCAGGCCCAAGTCGCCATCGATGCCCACGGCGGCCGAGAATAATAGCTTCGGGCCGGGCATGAATCGTGTTTTTCGGGCATTTGAAATGCGTGAAATGTTGAAGGCCCGCGCCAAAACCCGCAGTAATCGGTTCAATTTCTTGCCGACAAGTTGGCGAACAGGCTATAATCCGCGCCTCGCTTCGCCGAGCGAGATAAACATCCACTAATCTGGCGTTGGCTCTATCAAACTGGGGCTGCGTCGCTATTTTCGAAAGAGAGTTTGATATGGCGATCAATGTTGCGCAAAAAGCGCAGATCATGACTGATTTTCAGCGTGTCGCAGGTGACACCGGTTCTTCCGAAGTCCAGGTCGCTTTGCTGACCGCACGCATCAATGACCTGACCGGTCACTTCAAAGAGCACGTCAAGGATCACCACTCGCGTCGCGGCCTGCTGCGTATGGTGAGCCGTCGTCGCAAGCTGTTGGACTACCTGAAGCGCACCAACGTCGATTCCTATCGTGCGCTGATTGCCCGCCTCGGCCTGCGCAAGTAAGCCTGCCCGCCAGACCGCGGTGCGGTTGGAGTGCAGATGATTCGAATGGATAACAGCGGCCAGCCCCCAGTGGGTTGCGCCGCTGTTGTTGTTTTTAGAGCTTTACGCCATGTTGGCGCGTCGTTGAATTGCGTATCGGTGTCGTGGGTGCGCGCGTTTAACTATTGAGAGAGGAAATAATGTTTACTATCGCCAAAAAATCGTTCACCTATGGTGCTCACCAGGTGACGCTGGAAACCGGTGAGATCGGCCGTCAGGCCGGTGCTGTCATCATGGTCACGGTTGATGATACGGTCGTGCTGGTCTCGGTGGTCGGCAACAAGTCGGTCAAGCCCGGACAGGATTTTTTCCCGCTGACCGTCGACTACATTGAAAAAACGTATGCCGCCGGCCGGATTCCCGGTGGCTTCTTCAAGCGCGAAGGCCGCCCTTCGGAAAAGGAAACGCTGACCTCGCGCCTGATCGACCGTCCGCTGCGTCCGCTCTTCCCCGAAGGTTTTTACAACGAAGTCCAGGTTGTCGCGATGGTCGTTTCGCTCAACCCGGAAGTCGATCCGGACATCCCGGCGATCATCGGCGCTTCGGCGGCGATGGCCGTTTCCGGTATCCCGTTTGATGGCCCGCTCGGCGCCGCCCGCGTCGGCTATATCGATGGCCAGTACGTGCTCAACCCGACGCTGACGCAGCTCAAGAGCAGCCAGCTCAACCTGGTCGTCGCCGGTACGCAATCGGCGGTGCTGATGGTCGAGTCGGAAGCCGACATTCTGCCCGAGGACGTGATGCTCGGCGCCGTCGTTTACGGCCATGATCAGATGCAGGTGGTGATCAACGCCATCAACGAACTGGTCGAAGAAGCCGGCAAGCCGGAATGGGATTGGGCGCCCGCCGCCAAGAACGAAGAGCTGGTCGCCAAGCTCAACGCGCTGGTCGAAGCCGACCTGCAGGACGCCTTCCGCATCGCCAACAAGCAGGCGCGCACGCTGCGCATCCGCGAAATTTCCGACAAGGCGGTCGATGTGCTGACGGCGGGCGACAATGCCCCCGACGCCAACACTATCAAAAATCTGTTCTTCGACGTCGAAGCCAAGATCGTTCGCAGCCGCATCCTGGGCGGCGAGCCGCGCATCGACGGTCGCGATACGCGTACCGTTCGCCCGATCGCCATCCGTTCGGGCGTTCTGCCGCGCACCCACGGCTCGACGCTGTTTACGCGTGGCGAAACGCAGGCGCTGGTCGTTGCCACGCTGGGTACCGGCCGCGACGAACAGATCATCGATTCGCTGGCCGGCGAATACCGCGAGCGTTTCATGCTGCATTACAACTTCCCGCCCTACGCGACCGGCGAATGCGGTCGTGTCGGTACGCCCAAGCGTCGTGAAATCGGCCACGGTCGTCTGGCCAAGCGCGCGATGATCGCCGTGTTGCCGAAGCCGGAAGACTTCTCCTACACCATGCGCGTCGTTTCCGAAATCACCGAATCCAATGGTTCGAGCTCGATGGCTTCGGTCTGCGGTTCGTCGCTGGCGTTGATGGATGCCGGTGTGCCGCTCAAGGCGCACGTCGCCGGTATCGCCATGGGGCTGATCAAGGAGGGCAACCGTTTTGCCGTGCTGACCGACATCCTGGGCGACGAAGATCACCTCGGCGACATGGACTTCAAGGTCGCCGGTACCGAAACGGGCGTCACCGCGTTGCAGATGGACATCAAGATCCAGGGCATTACCAAGGAAATCATGCAGGTCGCGCTGGCGCAAGCCAAGGAAGCGCGTCTGCACATCCTGGCGCAGATGCAGAGTTCGGCCGCCGGTCCGCGCCAAGAAGTGTCGACCTACGCGCCGCGCCTCTACACCATGAAGATCAATCCGGAGAAGATCCGCGACGTGATCGGCAAGGGCGGTGCGGTGATTCGCGCCATCACCGAAGAAACCGGAACGACGATCGACATCAAGGAAGACGGCACGATCACCATCGCTTCGGTCAGCGGCGAAGCGGCTGATGCCGCCAAGGCGCGCATCGAGGCGATTACCGCCGACGTCGAAGTCGGCAAGATCTACGAAGGCACCGTGCTCAAGCTGCTCGATTTCGGCGCCATCGTCAGCATCCTGCCGGGTCGCGACGGTCTGCTGCACATTTCGCAGATCGCCAACGAGCGCGTCAATGCCGTTGCTGATTACCTCAAGGAAGGCCAGAAAGTTCGCGTCAAGGTGCTCGAGGCCGACGAAAAGGGTCGCGTCCGTCTGTCGATGAAAGCGGTGAGCGTGGAAGAGGGCGGTGTGGCGGCCAAGCCGGTCGAACCCCAGGCGTAAATCGTTTCACGCAGGACAATAAAAAAGGACGCCTCGGCGTCCTTTTTTATTGAGCGACTTGAAGTGTCGCTTACGTAGTCGCCTACTTGGCGACCTGTCTTTCGCGAACTTCCTCAAGCGTCTTGCAATCGATGCAGAGCGTTGCCGTCGGACGTGCTTCGAGCCGCTTGATACCGATCTCGACGCCGCAGCCGTTGCAGTAACCGTAGTCGCCGCTCTCAATGTGATCGATCGTTTCCTCGATCTTCTTGATCAGCTTGCGTTCGCGGTCGCGGTTGCGCAATTCGATGGCAATGTCGGTTTCCTGACTGGCGCGGTCATTGGGGTCGGCGAATACCGTCGCCTCGTCCTGCATGGTATGTACCGTGCGCTCGATGTCCTTCATCAGCTCCATCTTGAGTGTCTCGAGGATGGTGCGGAAATGAGCCAGTTGTTTGCTGCTCATGTATTCCTCGCCCTTTTTGGCAACATAGGGAGTGAAATGTTTGTGGAACTGTTCTATATCCATCTAAGCACCTAATTCTAAAGTGATTTTATTTGTAGCTTGACCAAATGATGATGAAGATTTGGTGTTAATTATATGGAACATAACATAAGCGCCTGATTTTGGTTTTTGTCTATGCAAAAACAATTTTATTGGCGAGCGTTTCTTCATGCATGTCCAGGAACCATCCGTTTGTTGTTGCAAGGAGGCGATTAAATATCAGAAATATCGTCACACTGCAAGCAATCAATAGCGCGCCAGTCTAGGCATGCGTTCTGGTGATGCTCTGAATAGACCGCTACGCCTTGTATTTTGCACCAATGCGATTTTCTCTTGCGCTCCTGTGATTTACGAGCGATCAATAAAAAAGCCGTGTGCGATTGACCTTGGACGGCCTGCTCTGTAGAATGCGCGCTTCTCGGGGCGTAGCGCAGCCTGGTAGCGCATCTGCTTTGGGAGCAGAGGGTCGTGAGTTCGAATCCCACCGCCCCGACCAGTATTTCAGGCAGCAAAAAGCGGTACCGGAGGAGGGGGATTCTCCGCCGTCTCGTAATTCGCGCCCGTAGCTCAACTGGATAGAGCACCGGCCTTCTAAGCCGGGGGTCGGGGGTTCGAGTCCCTCCGGGCGTACCAAGCAACACCAATCGATACAGCGGATTGATCGTCCGCTGTTTTTCGTTGACTGGGTGGCTGGCTTATGATCTTCCGCTTTTCTCTCTATGGCTTCCTGAAGAACCAGCGCTACTTCGAGCCATTCATGATGCTGTTTCTGCTCGGCAGCGGGAACTCCTTTGCCACGGTTGGTTTTTTGATCGGCTTTCGGGAACTCTGCATCAACGCGACCAATATTCCTGCCGGCGCGATTGCCGACCTGTATGGGCGCCGCCGCTGCATGCTGGTCTCGTATCTGGCGTACATGATCGCCTTTCTGTGTTTCGGTCTATGTCCGGATCAACTTCCCTACCTTTTCATCGCCGTGTTTTTCTTCGGCATCGGCGAGGCGTTTCGCGAAGGGACGCACAAGTCGATGATCTTCACCTGGTTGCGGCTTAACGGCCGGATGGACGAGAAGACCAAGGTCTATGGCTACACGCGCTCGTGGTCGAAAATCGGCTCAGCCGTTTCCATTCCGATAGCGACAGCCATCGCTTATTGCACCGACCATCTCAATACCCTTTTCTTGGCGGCGCTCGTCCCCTACAGCATCGGTTTCATCTCGCTGTGCACCTATCCGAAGGAACTCGACGGGCGACCGGAAGGGGAGGCGAGCATCAAACGTATTTTTGTCCATATGTGGCAGACTTTGCGCGATTCGATAAAGATTGCCGGTTTGCGTCGTCTGATGGTCGAATCGATGAGTTTTGAAGGCTTCTTCGACGTCGTCAAGGATTACCTGCAACCGATGATCAGGGCGATGGTTCTGGGCGTCCCCTTGCTGCTCACGCTTGGCGATGACAAGCGCAGCACCTTGCTGATCGGTGCGGTCTATTTTATTTTTCATCTCGGTTCGGCCTGGTCGAGTCGCCAGTCACATCGGTTGAGCCAGCGTTTTGGCGACGATGATGGCGCCAGCGGTTTCATGTGGTGGGGAATGACGCTGATTTACCTGGCGATGTTGCCCTGTCTTGCTCTGGATTTCTACTATCCAGTGTTGGTCCTGTTTTTCCTGTTATTCCTGATGCAAGGCGCCTGGCGTCCGTTGATCATCAGCCGTTTCGACGCCTATTCACCCGAAACACACGGCACCAGCATCCTGTCGGTCGAGAGCCAGTCGCAAACCTTCGCCAAGATGTTGTTCGCGCCGGCGCTCGGCTTTGCTATCGACTTAATCGCCCGTGCCGGATCGGGGGGGAGCGGGAAATTCTGGCCGATCGCTGCGGTCGGGGTTGTGATCAGCGTATCGATGGTGCTCAGCGTCAAGACAGGCAATCGGCGGGGCCGAATAGCACAGTGAGAATCGCACGTGGTCGGACCGAGTCGTCGTCAATCCGTTTTTTTACCGGTGCCGAGCAGAGAAAAAGCGCACAAAATTGGACTGCGCAATATTTGTACGGTAGAATGCGGTCCGGTTGAGAACAAAGCAGCTTTCGCGAGTTCTGATTCTAATTGAATCAATGGCTTATGGTTTTTGTTTGGCCTGACCGATCGAAAGTGTCAGTTCTCGTAGCACAGAGTTTGTCAGAACAATGGCGGTGTTAGCTCAGTTGGTAGAGCATTGGATTGTGATTCCAAGGGTCACGGGTTCGAGCCCCGTACGTCGCCCCAAATCAAAGCCCCTGATACCAATGGTTTCAGGGGCTTTTTTCTTGCGCTCTAGAGGGGCTGGACTCGTGCTCGTTCCGTTACTCCGATCCCTCTTTCTCCGCGCTGACTGGATACGCAACCATATCGCTTTCGGGATAGGGGGCGCTCAGAGCATGCAGGCGATTCACGTCATTGGCGTTCGGGTCCAGCCATTCAGCGTAGTTCTCGGGGCGGATGATGACCGGCATGCGATTGTGAATCTCGGCGATCAGCGCGTTTGGAGCCGTGGTCAGGATTGAGAAGGTGGCAACTTCGCCCGTGGGGCCATGCCAGAACTCAAGCAGACCGCCCATGCCGAAGGGTTGGTTGTTCTTCATATGGATCAGATAGGTTTGTCGCTGACCTGCCGTCGGTTTCCATTCGTAGAATGCGTCGGCAGGAATCAGAATGCGGTTTTGCCTGAAGGCATTTCGGAGCATTGGCTTGATCGCCGCCGTTTCGACCTTGGCGTTGATCAGTCTGACGAGTGTTTCGGTGACTTCGGTCCAGGCGGGAATCAAGCCCCACAGCGCCAGAGAGAGGCAGCGGTTGTTCGCAGCGTCCGTGCGGATGATCGGCGCCACCTGGCCGGGGGCCAGATGGTAGCGCGGGTAGAAATCAAGGTCGTCATCGGGAATCTTGAAATGCTCCCGGATCTTGTCTAGAGGGCAGTAGAGAGCAAATTGTTTGCACATGCTGCAAGCATAACTCAACTTTTTGTCTTTGGCGATTATCGGATACGAGCCAAGGCTCCGGCGGCAAAGATACTTTGTAATCGACGCTTGAATTTCCTATTCTTGTGGGGCGCGGCGAACCTTGGCTGGCGGCTCGAATCGTTGCTCAGTGCTTACTGAAATAGGGCGAAAGCTAGCCGAATAGCGAAGCGCGAGCAGTTTTTTCCCCGCTTGAGCATCATGGGGGATGTCGACCATGAACAAAATTAGGATTGCGACCGTCTGGCTCGATGGCTGTTCGGGTTGCCATATGTCATTTCTCGACATGGACGAACGGCTGCTCGCCATCGCCGACCAGATCGATCTGGTGTACAGCCCGCTGGTCGACGCCAAGGTCTTTCCGGAAAACGTCGATCTGACCTTCGTCGAAGGGGCAGTGAGCAATGACGACGACCTGCACAAGCTCAAGATTGTCAGGTCGCGCACCCGGCTGCTGGCGGCGCTCGGCGATTGCGCGGTGACCAGTAACGTTCCCGGTATGCGCAATTACTTCAGCCGCGACGAAATCCTGCGCCGTGCGTACCTTGAAAATGCCTCGTTCAATCAATCGATCCCGAGCGAAGTTATCCCGCGCCTGCTGCCCAAATCAAAGCCGATTCACGAGATCGTCAAGGTCGATCTCTTCGTTCCCGGTTGTCCGCCGCATGCCGAAAGCATTTTCACCGCACTCGCGGCGCTGCTCGAAGGCCGATTGCCTGATCCAGGAAGCACGCTGCGCTTCGGCTAAGGTCCGGGAGTTACTATGACCAAGCTCATTACCATTGACCCGGTCACACGAATCGAAGGCCACTCCCGGATCACGATCCGACTCGACGAGCACGGCGAAGTCGATATCGCCCGGCTGCACATCACGCAGTTCCGGGGTTTCGAGAAGTTCGTCGAGGGCCGGCCGTTTCAGGAAATGCCGTCGCTGACCGCGCGCACCTGCGGCATCTGTCCGATCAGTCACCTGCTGGCATCGGCCAAAGCCTGCGACGAGATCATGGCGGTGCGCATCCCCGAATCAGCGGCGATGCTGCGCCGGCTGATCAACTACGCGCAGATCATCCAGTCGCATGCACTGAGCTTCTTCCATCTGAGTTCGCCCGACCTGTTGCTGGGAATGGATTCGGACCCCGCGTTGCGCCACATTCTTGGCGTCGCAGCGAAGTTTCCCGAACTCGCCAAAGACGGAATCTGGCTGCGCAAGTTCGGCCAGCAGATCATCGAACTGACGAGCGGCAAACGGATTCATCCGTCCTGGATCGTTCCCGGCGGCGTCAATCAGGCGCTAAGTCCTGAGGCGCGCGATGCTATCGTCGTGCAGCTTTCGCAGGCGTTAGCCATCGCTCGCAAGACGCTCGATTGGTTCAAGCCGGTGATCAGCCGCTTTCAGGACGAGATCGACAGCTTTGCGAATTTCCCGAGCCTGTTTATGGCGCTGGTCTCTCCCGATGGAACGATAGAGCACTACGACGGATCGATTCGCATCGTCGATGCGCAGCGCCGGATCGTCGCCGATCAAATCGCCGCATGCGACTATGCGGACACTATCGGCGAAGCCGTCGAAGCTGACAGCTATCTTAAGTCGCCTTACTTCAAGCTGCTCGGCTATCCGCAGGGGATCTACCGTGTCGGTCCGCTGGCGCGCCTCAATGTCTGCGAGCGCTTGGGAACGCCGCTCGCCGAGAGCGAACTTGGGCAGTTCCGCGCCTTGCAGCCGGACGGCGCGGTATTGAGTTCGTTCCACTACCATTGCGCGCGCCTGATCGAAATACTCCACGCGCTTGAACGCGTTGGTGAGTTGCTTGCTGCACCGGAAATTCTGGGTATGCCGGTGCGCGCCATCGCCAACCCGAACAAGCGCGAAGGCATTGGTGTTTCCGAGGCGCCGCGCGGTACGCTGATCCATCATTACCGTATCGACGACAACGGCCTGATCAGCTGGGCCAACCTGATCATCGCCACCGGTCACAACAATCTGGCGATGAACCGGGGGATCACGCAGGTCGCCAAACGCTTCGTCAAGGCAGCGAAAATCAGCGAGGGCGCGCTCAACCGCGTCGAAGCGGTGATCCGCTGTTTCGACCCGTGCCTGAGCTGCTCGACGCACGCGCTCGGGCAGATGATGCTGCGCATCGAACTGGTCGATCCGGCCGGCGAGATGCTCGATTGCTGCGAGCGCTGACAATGATCACGTGTCCGGATTTCACCGCGCGATGCGACGAGTTTCGGCGACCAGTCATGTCGCCGCGCCTGGCGCTGTTGATCATCGGCTACGGCAATGCGCTGCGCGGCGACGACGGCGCCGGAATCCGCGCGGCGACGATGATCGCCGCGCGAGACTCGCCGATACGCGTGATCGTCACTCATCAACTGACTCCCGAGCTGGCCGAAGATATTGCACGTGCGGCGCAAGTGGTGTTTGTTGACGCCTACGCGGCCAAGGAGCCCGGCGCCAAGCTTCGCATCGAACGAATCGGTGCTGACGATGCGCACAGCGTGCCGGGTCATCACGGCGATCCGGCGCGCCTGCTCGCTCTGGTCGGCCGGCTCGGCGGCAGCGTTCCTGATGCCTGGGTTGTCGGGATCCCGGCTTTTCGCTTCGCCACGGGCGAGACCATTTCTCCCGAAACCGCGCAGCGGATCGACGAGGCAGTTGCCCTATTCGGCGAGTGAAAGGGGGTTGAGATGATCGCTGCGCAAAGCAAACCTCTCGCTGAAGAAATCATCGATGAAGTCATCGCGCGTCATCCCGAGCGGACCGGCGACGTGCTTGCCATCCTCGAGGAAATCCAGCAACTTCATCCGCTCAAGTATTTGCCGCCGGAAACGCACGAGTTCGTCGCGCAGAAGATGGGCGTCGCGCGTTCGCAGCTTATGAGCGTCATCACCTTCTACGCTTTCTTCAATCTCAAGCCGCAGGGCCGGCACACGGTCACCGTTTGTCGTGGCACGGCGTGTCACACGCGCGGATCGAAGCAATTGCTCGATGGACTCAAGGCCGCCGCCGGGTTTCGCGACGACGATGACGAAGTCGGGTCCGAATGCGGCGCGGCGACGTCATTTACGACGCCCGATTGTCAACTCACCATCCGCACCGTCGCCTGTTTCGGCCAGTGCGCACTGGCGCCGGTCGCGGCGATCGACCACGAAATCTACGGCCACGTCAGCGATTTGAGATTGCGCAAACTGGTCGCGGCGATCGACGCAGACACCGGAGCGGCGCCATGAAAATTCACGATCTCGATGGATTGCACGACGCCCGACGCACGGGGATGATGAAGATACTGCCGGGCAAACCGCGTATCGGTGTCGGCCTGGGTACCTGCGGCATCGGCAACGGCGCGCGCGACGTGTTTGACGCGATCAAAGACGCGCTCAAGCGCTGTGGTGTCGACGCGCAACTGACCAAGCTCGGTTGCTTCGGTTTCTGCGCCGCCGAACCGCTGGTCAACATCCATCTTCCCGGTTTCCCATTGATCGTTCTCGGTCGGGTCAGGCCGCAAGATGCGCTCGCCATCGTCGAATCCATCGCGGCGGGTCAGCCGCCGCTCGACAAGGCGATCTGCCGGATCGACGAATGGGACCACCTGACCGGTCACGTGATGTACGGCCGCGGTTTTGCCGACCTGCCGCACTGGGACGAAATAGCTTTCTTCAAGGGGCAGAAGAAAATCGTTCTCAGAAATTGCGGTCTGATCAATCCCGAAGACATCGAGGAATACATCGCGGTCGGCGGCTATCATGCGCTCTACCAGGCGATGCAGAAGCCGGGCGTTGGCGAGATCATCGAGGAGGTCAAGAAATCGAAACTGCGCGGACGTGGCGGCGCCGGTTATCCGACCGGCGTCAAGTGGGACCTGCTGCGCAAGGCCGGCAGTGGACTGCAAGACGGACAGAAATACATCATCTGCAACGCCGACGAGGGCGACCCCGGCGCGTACATGAACCGCAACGAGATCGAGAGCGATCCGCACATGCTGATCGAAGGCATGCTGATCGGCGCATTCGCGATGGGCGCCAGCGAAGGCATCGTCTACTTGCGCGCCGAGTATCCGCTCGCCGTCGAGCGCTTGAAACACGCGCTCGCCGAGGCGCGCCAATTCGGGCTGGTCGGCGAACACATCCTGGGAACCGATTTCAACTTTGACATCAAGCTCGTCGAGGGCGCCGGCGCCTTTGTCTGCGGCGAAGAGACGGCGATGATCGCCTCGCTTGAGGGCCACGCCGGACGCCCGCGCCCGCGTCCGCCGTTCCCTGCGCAAAAGGGTCTGTGGGGAATGCCTACCAACATCAACAACGTCGAGACCTGGTGCAACATCCCGGTGATCATCGAGCGCGGTGGATCGTGGTTCGCGCAAACCGGGACAGCGAGCAGCTCGGGAACCAAGGTCTTCTCGCTGGTCGGCAAGGTCGTCAACACCGGCCTCGTTGAACTACCGCTCGGAACGCAACTCAAGACGATGATCTACGAAATAGGTCAGGGCGGCCAAGGTGCTCCCGATGGCAAGCGAGTCAAGGCGGTGCAATCGGGCGGGCCGTCGGGCGGCTGTATTCCGGCATCGAGTTTCGACGTCGCGATCGACTACGAATCGCTGCTGCAGCTCGGCGCGATCATGGGTTCGGGCGGCATGGTGGTGATGGACGAAGACAATTGCATGGTCGATGTCGCGCGCTATTTTCTGGAGTTTACGCACGCCGAATCGTGCGGAAAATGCATCCCGTGTCGCGCCGGGCTCGATCAGGCGCTGACCCTGCTCAACAAGATCAGCGCCGGCAAAGCCAGCGACGCCGACGTCGAACTGCTCGAAGAACTCGTGCCGATGATCCGCGAAATGTCGCTGTGCGGGCTCGGTCAGAGCGCGCCCAATCCGGTGCTCACGACGCTACGCCATTTCCGCCGTGAGTACGACGAGCACTTGCGCGCGCATCGCTGCCGCGCTGGCGTCTGCGATTCGCTCTTCCTCTCGCCGTGCGAGAATTCATGCCCGCTGCACATGCGCATTCCGCTCTTCCTCGAATTGACCCGGAGCGGGCAAATCGCGCAGGCCGCCGAGTTGATCTGGCTCGACAACCCGCTGCCCGGATCGACCGGGCGAATCTGCCAGCATCCGTGCGAAAGCCAGTGCCGTCGAGCTCACGTCGATGCGCCGGTCAATATGCGTGAAGTCCATCGCTTCATCGCCGACCAGGTCTTTGCGGGCGCGCTGCTGGGTGAGATCAAGGCTCGACTTGCCAGGCGTCGCCTGCCGTCCAGCGGCAAGCGCGTCGCGATCGTCGGCGCCGGTCCCTCCGGGCTTAGCGCGGCTTTTTATCTCGCGTTGTTCGGGCACCAGGTGACTGTTTTCGAGGCGCGCGAGGCGGCTGGCGGCATGCTGCGTTACTCGCTGCCGCAATACCGCCTTCCCCGGGCAATGCTCAGGCAGGAAATCGACGTCATCGAAAGCCTGGGTGTCGCCTTCCGCTTTGGCCAAAAGCTTGGTGCAGGCGTTTCGCTCGACGTGCTCGAGGCCGACAACGACGCCGTCTTCCTGGCGACCGGAACGTGGAGTGCGGCGAGCGCGGGTGTCCCCGGCGAGGAATCGCCGGGCGTCTGGCATGCGATCGATTTTCTCGAACAGGTCGCGCGCGATCAGCCGACGACGATCGGCAAGCGGGTTGTGGTCATCGGCGGCGGCAACGCTGCGGTCGATTCGGCGCGAACCGCGCTACGCGCCGGCTGCGCGGTGACCATCGCCTATCGCCGCGAACGCCAGGACATGCCGGCGATCGCCGAGGAAGTGCGCGATGCGGAAATGGAGGGCGTCAAGCTGATGTTCTTGGTCGCGCCGCAACGCGTCGTTTGCGACCAGCGCGGGCGAGTCACCGGCATCGAATTGATGCGAACCAGGCTCGGCGATTACACGCTCGACGGCCGCCGGCGTCCGGTGTCGACCGGCGATACCTTTGTCGTCGATTGTGACAACCTGATCCTGGCGATCGGTGAGCGGCCCGACGTCGAACCGTTGCGCCGCTGCGGAATTCACGTTCGCGAGAACGGTACTGCGGCGGCCGACTGGGTCACCTATGAAACCAACCGTCAGCGCGTCTTTGCCGGCGGCGATCTGGTGACCGGCGCGTCGAACGTGTCGTCGACGATGGCGACCGGCAAGGATGCGGCGCGAGCGATCGACGCCATCCTCTGTGGCGAGGATCGCCTCGCACAGGTACTCGGCGCCTTTGCCGTCGCCCAACGCGTAGCGCTCGAGCCCGAGGGCGGTGCGCGCAATTCGTCGCCTGAACTCGCGGTGTTGCAGCGCCGGACCAGCGATGCCGAAGTGCTGCTCGGACTGACGCCCGAAATGGCGCACGCCGAGAGCCGCCGCTGCCTGCGCTGCGACGTCCGCGACCCCGCTGCGGCGAAAGGATGAAGCCATGGCCAAGACCGTTACGCTCAAAATTTCCGGTGCCGAGCTGACCGCCAGCGAAGGGACGACGATTCTCGATCTGGCGCGTGATAACGGCTTTTTCATTCCGACGCTGTGCCACTTCAAGGGGCTGTCTGCGGTCGGCGCCTGCCGTCTGTGCCTGGTCGAAATCCGCGGCGTGCCGCGCTTGCTTGCCGCGTGCGCGACGCGGGTCGCCGAGGGAATGGACATCTCTATCGATTCTTCCCGGCTCACCAAGTACCGTCAGATGATCGTCGAATTGCTGCTCGCTGAACGTAACCACGTCTGCGCGGTGTGCGTCGCGAACGGGCACTGCGAGCTGCAATCGCTGGCGCAGCGACTCGGCGTGACGCACACGCGCTATCCGTATCGCTATCCACGCTTCAAGTTCGACGCCTCGCATCCGAGATTCAACTACGATCCCAATCGCTGCATCTTGTGCACGCGCTGCCTGCGTGCCTGCGAAGAGGTCGAAGGCGCGCGCACCTGGAACGTCATGGGGCGCGGCATCAACTCGCGCCTGGGCTGCGACCTCGATCAGCCGTGGGGGCGGGCGCTGAGTTGCACGTCGTGCGGCAAATGCGTCCAGGTCTGTCCGACCGGCGCGCTCAGCGAAAAAGGCTGCGCCGTCGGCGAGCGGACGGTGCGCCAAAATGTCCTGCCTTTCCTCAACATGATGCGCCACAGCGGCCGCTGATCAGGGTTTTGGACGATGCCCTGCAAGCCAATGTTTACGGGCATCTCCAGGCCGTCTTTGGTGGCCATGGCGGGCGCGCCCGGGTGCTGCCGGCGAGTCGAAAAATAGAGGCAATCCCTTGTTTTCCTTGCGGTCTTTGCGGTTCAGTGGTGAGATTCTGCGGTAGAATCCGCCCCCTATGACGACCCACACGATTCCCAAACCTCTTTTTTCTTACCGCAAGTACTGGGCCAAGCGCTTTGGCATCGCGCCATATCTGCCGATGTCGCGCGCCGAGATGGATGCGCTCGGCTGGGATTCGTGCGACGTCATCCTGGTCTCGGGCGACGCCTACATCGATCATCCGAGTTTCGGCATGGCGCTCGTCGGCCGATTGCTCGAAGCGCAGGGTTTCCGCGTCGGCATCATCTGTCAGCCCGACTGGCAGTCGGCCAAATCGTTCAAGGTGCTGGGCAAGCCCAATCTCTTCTTCGGCGTGACCGCCGGCAATATGGATTCGATGGTCAATCGCTACACGTCGGACCGCAAGATCCGCTCGGACGACGCCTACACGCCCAACGCCGAGCCCAACAAGCGGCCGGATCACGCCGTCGTCGTCTATGCCCAGCGCTGCCGCGAGGCCTACCGCGACGCCAACGTGATCATCGGCTCGATCGAAGCGAGCCTGCGCCGCATCGCGCACTACGATTACTGGTCGGACAAGGTGCGCCGCTCGGTGCTGCCCGATTCGAAAGCCGATATGCTGATCTTCGGCAACGCCGAGCGCGCCATCGTTGCGCTCGCGCACCGCCTGGGCGCCGGCGAGCCGATCGGTGAAATTCGCGACCTGCGCGGCACGGCTTTCATGGTGCCGCGCGGCTGGCTGCCCGCCGCCGACTGGTCGGAGGTCGATTCGACCGAGGTCGATTCGCCGGGGCCGCTGCTCCGCCACCTCAACCCCTACGACGTCGAACCCGAAAAGGGCAGCGAATCGGCATGTGCCAGCGGCGCCGCGCCAGGCAAGGCGCAGGTCATCGAGTTCAAGTCTGTGGCCCGCATGCCCAGGCTCGACCGCTCGCGCACCGCGATCCGCCTGCCGTCGTACGAGCAGGTGGTTGCCGACCCGGTGCTCTACGCGCACGCCTCGCGTACCTTCCATCTCGAATCGAACCCGGGTAACGCGCGTGCGCTGATCCAGGCGCACGGCGAGCGCGACGTCTGGCTCAATCCGCCGCCGATTCCGCTGACCACGCCGGAAATGGACGAGGTCTTCGCCGCGCCGTTCCAGCGCAAGCCGCATCCGTCGTACGGCGACGCCAAGATTCCGGCGTTCGAGATGATCCGTTTTTCGATCAACATCATGCGCGGCTGTTTTGGCGGCTGCACCTTCTGCTCGATCACCGAGCACGAAGGGCGGATCATCCAAAGCCGTTCGGAAGCGTCGATCCTGCACGAGATCGAGGAAATCCGCGACAAGACGCCTGGTTTCACCGGGACGATTTCCGACCTCGGCGGGCCGACCGCCAATATGTACCGCCTGGCGTGCAAGGATCCCAAGATCGAGTCGTCGTGCCGGCGCCTCTCCTGCGTCTTTCCCGGCGTTTGCGAGAACCTCAATACCGACCATGGATCGCTCATCGCGCTCTACCGCAAGGCGCGTGCGGTCCGCGGCGTCAAGCGCGTGTTGGTGAGTTCTGGTCTGCGCTACGATCTGGCCGTGCGCTCGCCCGAGTACATCAAGGAACTGGTCACGCATCACGTCGGCGGCTACCTCAAGATCGCCCCCGAGCATACCGAGGTCGGGCCGCTGGCGCACATGATGAAGCCGGCGATGAAGAGTTACGACGAGTTCAAGCGCTTGTTCGAGAAGTTCTCGAAGGAGGCTGGCAAGGAACAGTATCTGATTCCGTACTTCATCGCCGCGCATCCGGGGACGACTGACGCGGACATGCTCAACCTCGCGCTGTGGCTCAAGGAGAACAATTTCCGCCTCGACCAGGTGCAGACCTTCCTGCCGACGCCGATGGCGATCGCCACCGCGATGTACCACACGGAGCGCAATCCTTTGAAAAAGGTGACGCGCAGTTCGGCGCCGGTGCCGATTGTCCGCTCGGGTCGCCAGCGTCGCCTGCACAAGGCTTTTCTGCGCTATCACGACGCCGAAAACTGGCCGCTGCTGCGCGACGCGCTGCGGGCGATGGGTCGCGCCGATCTGATCGGCAATGGGAAAAAGCATTTGATTCCGTCGTTCCAGCCGCCCGGAACCGGCTTGCGTCACCAGGAGGCGCGCCATGCCAAGGCGTCACCGCGCGCCCCGGCACGCCTCGCGCAAAAGTCGTCCGGCAAACGCTGAAGAGATCTTTCAACTACAAATAGTTTGTCCGGTGCACCATTTGAGGCTCGAATCGTGCTAGGATTGCCGCCTTTTATCAAAGAGTTACCCCCACATGTCCCGTCCCGTTCGTAACATCGCCATCATTGCCCACGTCGACCACGGCAAGACCACGCTCGTCGATAAGCTGCTGCACCAGGCTGGTACCTTCTCCGCCCACCAGCACATCGCCGAGCGCGTCATGGATTCGAACGATCTGGAAAAGGAGCGGGGGATCACGATTCTGGCCAAGAATCTGGCCGTCGATTACCAGGGCGTGCACATCAATATCGTCGATACGCCGGGCCACGCCGACTTCGGCGGCGAGGTCGAGCGCGTGCTGTCGATGGTCGACGGCGTGCTGCTGCTGGTCGATGCCGTCGAAGGCCCGATGCCGCAGACGCGCTTCGTGACCAAGAAGGCGCTGGCCTTGGGGCTCAAGCCGATCGTCGTGGTCAACAAGGTCGACCGCGACGGCGCGCGTCCGGACTGGGTCGTCGACCACACCTTCGATCTTTTCGACAAGCTCGGCGCCAACGACGAGCAGCTCGATTTCCCGGTGATCTACGCTTCGGCGATCAACGGCTACGCGACGCTCGACCTGGCCAATCCGTCGCCCGACATGCGGCCGATGTTCGACGCGATTCTCAAGCACGTTCCGCCGCCACCGGCCGGCGAAATCGACGGTCCGCTGCAACTGCAGATTTCGGCGCTCGATTATTCGACCTACGTCGGTCGCATCGGCATTGGCCGAATTCAGCGCGGCCGTCTCAAGCCGGCGCAGCCGATTACGGTGATGTACGGTCAGCCTGACGCTGACGGCAAGTTCGAGCACGGCAATCCGAAAACGGCCAAGATCAACCAGATCTTCGGTTTCCGCGGCATCGAGCGCGTCTCGCTCGACGAGGCGGTGGCCGGCGACATCGTGCTGGTGACCGGCATCGAAGAGCTTTCGATCGGCTGCACGATCACCGACAACGAGAAGCCCGAAGCGCTGCCGATGCTCAAGATCGACGAGCCGACGCTGAACATGACGTTCATGGTCAATAGCTCGCCGTACGCCGGCACCGAAGGCAAGTTCGTGACCAGCCGCCAGATCCGCGAGCGGCTGACCAAGGAACTCTTGACCAATATGGCGCTGCGCGTCGAGGAAACCACCGATACCGATTCCTTCCTGGTCTCCGGTCGCGGCGAGCTGCATCTGACGATCCTGCTCGAAACGATGCGCCGCGAAGGCTTCGAACTCGCCGTCGGGCGTCCGCGCGTGATCTACAAGATGGTCGACGGCGTCGAGTGCGAACCTTACGAAATGCTCACGCTCGACGTCGAGGAAGCGCATCAGGGCGGCATCATGGAGGCGCTTGGTTATCGCAAGGGTGATCTGCTTGACATGGTTTCCGACGGTCGTGGTCGCGTTCGTCTCGAATATCGAATTCCGGCGCGCGGCCTGATCGGCTTCCAGGGCGAGTGCATGAACCTGACGCGCGGCACCGGGCTGATGAGTCACGTGTTCGACGAGTACGCGCCGGTCAAGGGCGACATGCCGGGACGTCGCAACGGCGTGCTGATTTCGGCCGAGCAGGGTGAAGCGGTGGCCTACGCGCTATGGAAACTGCAGGATCGCGGCCGCATGTTCTCGGTTCCTGGCGATCGCCTCTACGAAGGCATGGTCATCGGCATCCATTCGCGCGAGAACGATCTGGTGGTCAACCCGATCAAAGGCAAGCAGCTGACCAATATCCGCTCGTCGGGTACCGACGAGGCGGTGCGCCTGGTGCCGCCGGTCGCGCTGTCGCTCGAGAGCGCCGTCGAGTTCATCGACGACGACGAACTCGTCGAGATCACGCCGAAGAACATCCGCATCCGCAAACGCTTCCTGACCGAGCACGAGCGCCGCCGCGCTTCGCGTAGCGAGGGTTAAGCCCAAGACCGCAGTTCTCCTGCGTTAAAAAAGGCCTGGCGATGTGTCTGCATCGTCAGGCCTTTGTCATTGGGCATCGCCGCGGCGAGAGCGCAGGGGCGAATTCGTTGGCTTCGTTGGATTCGTTGGTCGACAAAGCAAGGTCGCTGGCGGCGCCGGTGTTTGCCGCCAGCCTGCTTCGCCAGCGGCAAATCTTGCCGTTTTTGCTGCGTTGGGCGTTCTCAGCGCGGCGATAGCGGGGTGGCACGTCCTATGCGTTAACTCCCAGCGTTTATCTTGGTGGAGAAAATCACAATGCAAGTCAATGCCATGCAAAGCAGTGCCTCGTCGTTGCTGTCGTCAGCGTCGAGCCGCGCCAACACGACGGCCGATTTTCAAGCGGCGCTCGACGATGCGCAGCAGCGTCTGGTCGTCAGTGGCGGCGACGCGGCGAAGGTTTCGGCGACCCGCAAGACGGCGGGCGAAGAGCTCGTCGAGTACCAAAACAAGAGCGTGGGTCAGCATTTGCGCGAGGCAATCCTCGAGGAAATGGGGCTGACCGAAGGAGACCTCGACGCGATGCCGCCTGAGCAACGCGCCGCGGTCGAGGAAACGATCGCCGAAAAAATCAAGGAGCGACTGCTGGCGCAAGGCGAGGGCGCGCCCGGTTCGACAACCCCGGCGGCTTCGCTGCTGTCGCTGTTGACACATGGGCAGGCCGTCATCGAGCAGCTGTCAGCATCGAGCGCGACGTCGCTTGCTTGAGCGGCAAGCCGTCTGGCGGGTCTTTTTAAGCGCTGTCTGATCACTGTTTTCTTGCCGGCGATCAGTTCATGCTTGAAACTCGGGTTTCTGGAGGGTGGGGCACGCTTACGGGCTCTCCCGATCAGCAATCCGGAGTAAAATCCGCCCCATGACCTATCAAGTACTGGCCCGCAAGTGGCGTCCGAAAACCTTTGACAGCCTGGTCGGGCAGGAGCACGTCGTTCGCGCCTTGACCCATGCCTTGACCGAAAAGCGCTTGCATCATGCCTATCTGTTTACCGGCACGCGTGGTGTTGGCAAGACGACGCTGGCAAGAATTCTGGCCAAGTCGTTCAATTGCGAGAGCGGCATCACCGCGACGCCGTGCGGTGTCTGCTCGGCGTGCACCGAAATCGATTCGGGCCGCTTTGTCGATCTGCTCGAAGTCGATGCCGCGACCAACACCAAGGTCGATGAAATGCGGCAGCTGCTTGAGAACGCCGTCTATGCGCCGACGCGTGGCCGCTTCAAGGTCTATGTTATCGACGAAGTGCATATGCTCTCGAACTCGGCGTTCAACGCCATGTTAAAGACGCTCGAAGAGCCGCCGGAACACGTCAAGTTCATCCTGGCGACGACCGATCCGCAGAAAATTCCGGTCACCGTGCTCTCGCGCTGTCTGCAGTTCAACCTCAAGCAGATGACGCCGCAATTGATTTCCGGTCATCTCAAAGAGATCCTCGCCGTCGAGGCGATAGCCGCCGAGCCCGGGGCCTTGATCCTGCTCGCGCGTTCGGCGTGCGGCAGCATGCGCGATGCGCTCTCCTTGCTCGATCAGGCGATTGCGCACGGCGCCGGCAAGGTCTGCGAGGCGCAGGTGCGCGAGATGCTCGGCAGCGTCGATCTCGATTACCTGTTTTCGCTGCTCGATGCCTTGCTTGCCGGCGACGTCGCTGGCATGCTGCAGGTCGCCGACGACATGGCGACGCGTAGCCTGTCGTTCGACGCAGCGCTGCAGGAGCTGGCCAGTCTCTTTACCCGTTTGCAGGTCGCCCAGTTGGCGCCGCAGGCGATCGCCGACGACCTGCCCGAGCGCGCGCGCCTGCTCGATATGGCCGCGCGCTTCGACCCGGAATACGTTCAGCTCGGCTATCAGATCGCCGTCCATGGGCGCCAGGAATTGCCGTTGGCGCCCGACGAACAGGCTGGCTTCATCATGACGCTGCTGCGTCTTTATACTTTCCGTCCGGCGCTGGCGAGTGACGCTGAGCGTCCGTCTGCGCCGCTGTCTGCAGCCAAAGCGGTCGCGGCGTCGCCCGTCGCCGAGGCGGCGGAAAGAACGTCGAGGGTGCCGGTGGCGACGCCTGCCAGCGCGCCGCCGGCCGTGGGCCGTGTCGCAGAGCCCGAGCCGCCGTCCTTTCTCCCCGACCCGCCGGCCGCTGCGCCTGCCGAGCTTGCTGGCGGGCCGGCCAACCAGCCTACTGCAGACGAGAGCGACTGGCACACCATTCTGGCTGCGCTCAAGCTCGGTGGCATGGCACGCGAACTCGGTCAGCATTGCCAATTGCTGCGCGTCGACGGCGCTCAGGTGGTGCTTTGCCTGTCGCCGACGCATCGCCATCTGCAGATGAAACCGGCGCAGGACAAGCTGCAGCAATCGCTTTCCGAATATTTTGGTCGGCCGCTACAACTGAGCATCGAGCTGCACGAGACGGTCGGCGATACGCCGGCCGCGACCGCTCAGCGTCGCAAGCATGAAAATCAGGAGCGTGCCGTTGCTTCGCTCGAACAGGATGACTTCGTGCGCGAGGTCATCGATCTGTTCGATGCGACACTGATCGAATCTTCCATAAAACCCGTTTAACTTGAGTTGAGGTAAGCACGATGATGAAAGGCGGAATCGCCGGCCTGATGAAACAGGCTCAGCAAATGCAGGAAAACATGAAAAAGGCGCAGGAGCAGCTGGCGCAGGTCGAGGTCGAGGGCCAGTCGGGTGCCGGCATGGTCAAGGTATTGATGACCTGTGCGCACGACGTGCGTCGCGTGGCGATCGATGCGTCGGTGATGGACGACAAGGAGATGCTCGAAGATCTGGTGGCGGCGGCGGTCAACGATGCTGTGCGCCGCGTCGAACAGGTTTCTTCGGAACGCATGGCCGGCTTCACCTCAGGTCTCAATCTGCCGCCCGGGATGAAGCTGCCATTCTGATGACGACGCCGTCGAGCCTCGAATCTCTGATCGAGGCCTTGCGCTGCTTGCCCGGAATCGGCCCGAAATCGGCGCAGCGCCTGGCCTATTATCTGATGCAACGCGACCGGCCAGGCGCTCAGCAACTGGCCGATGCGCTGCAACTCGCGCTCGGCGCATTGCGTCACTGCCAGCGCTGCAATACCTTCACCGAGGCTGAAATCTGCGAGCGTTGCCTGTCGAGCAAGCGCGACGCCAGCTTGCTGTGCGTCGTCGAAACGCCCGTTGATATGAACATGATGGAGCAGACGCACGCCTATTCGGGACTCTATTACGTGCTGATGGGGCGGGTTTCGCCGCTCGACGGCATCGGTCCGCGCGAGTTGCAACTCGAACAGCTGCTGGCGCGTGCCAGCGATGGCGTGGTGCAGGAAGTCATTCTGGCGACCAATTTCACCAACGAAGGCGAAGTCACCGCGCACTACCTCACCGAAATGCTCAAAAGCCGTTCAATCAGCGTCTCGCGCATCGCGCGCGGCGTTCCGGTCGGCGGTGAGCTCGAGTACGTCGATGCCGGGACGCTGGCGCAGGCCGTTCGCGAGCGGCGATCGGTCGCCGATTAGCTGTATGGCATCGCAGTCCCTCTTCAGTCCAGGGAAAAATTAGCGTATAGTTATAAGCTTTGGTTTCTACCGTACATTTTTTCGCCCTGAGGATCAGCACGATGAGCACAGAAGGCAAAGTGGATTGCGGCAGAAGGCGGTTGATTATCGCGACTGCGGCGGTCGGCGGAGCAGGGGCGGTCACGGCGCTGGTTCCCTTTCTCTCCAGTATGCTCCCCTCGGAACGGGCCAAAGCTGCCGGTGCGCCGGTTGAAGTCGATGTTGGCAGTATTGCGCCGGGTCAGATGATCACCGTCGAATGGCGCGGCAAGCCGGTCTGGATTTTGAACCGCAGCCAGGACATGCTCGATACGCTGCCCAAGCTCGATGAGGCGGTCGCTGATCCCAAGTCGGAAGTCAAGCAGCAACCCGGCTATTGCCAGAATCCGACGCGTTCGATCAAGCCCAATCTGCTGGTCGCCGTCGGCATCTGTACGCACCTCGGTTGCTCGCCGTCGTCCAAGTTCAAGAAGGGCGCTGAAGAAGGCATGGCGGCTGATTGGCCGGGCGGCTTTCTGTGTCCCTGTCATGGTTCGACCTTCGACTTTGCCGGCCGCGTCTACAAGAGCAAGCCGGCGCCGACCAACCTTGAAGTGCCGCCGCACGTGTATCTGTCGGATACGCGCATCCTGATCGGCGAAGACCAGAAGGGGGCGTAAGCGATGGCAGCCAATACGCAGTACGAAAAATACAAGTCTGACGGTTCGCTGCAGGGCAATGTGCTCGAGTGGGTCGACGCGCGTTTCCCGGCGACGTCGATGTGGCGCGCCCATCTGTCCGAGTATTACGCGCCGAAGAACTTCAACCTCTGGTACGTCTTCGGCGTGCTGGCGATGGTCGTGCTGGTGATCCAGATCTTTACCGGGATTTTCCTGGTGATGTTCTACAAGCCCGACGCTTCGCTCAACGCCAGCGGCGTTCCGGTCGCCTTCGCCAGCGTCGAGTACATCATGCGCGACGTGCAGTGGGGCTGGCTGATCCGCTACATGCACTCGACCGGCGCCTCGGCGTTCTTCGTCGTCGTCTATCTGCACATGTTCCGTGGCCTGCTCTATGGTTCGTATCGCAAGCCGCGCGAACTGATCTGGGTGTTCGGCTCGTTGATCTTCCTGTGCCTGATGGCCGAAGCGTTCATGGGCTATCTTTTGCCGTGGGGGCAGATGTCGTACTGGGGAGCGCAGGTCATCGTCAATCTGTTCTCGGCCATCCCGCTCATCGGCGAGCCGCTGTCGATCTGGATTCGCGGCGACTTCGTGATCGGCGACGCGACGCTCAACCGCTTCTTCTCGTTCCACGTGATCGCCGTACCGCTGGTGCTGCTCGGCCTGGTCGCCGCGCACATCCTGGCGCTGCACGAAGTCGGCTCGAACAATCCGGACGGTGTCGAGATCAAGGAACATCTCGACGACAAGGGGATCCCGCTCGACGGCATTCCCTTCCATCCTTACTACACGGTCAAGGACATCGTCGGCGTCGTCGTCTTCCTGATGGTCTTTTCGATCATCGTCTTCTTCGCTCCCGAAGGCGGCGGCTACTTCCTCGAATACAACAATTTCTTCCCCGCCGACCCGCTCAAGACACCGTTGCACATCGCTCCGGTATGGTACTTCACGCCCTCGTACTCGATCCTGCGCTCGATGGTCTGGCCGCTGTTCGGGCTCGACGCCAAGTTCTGGGGCGTCGTCGCGATGGGCGCTTCGGTGGTGGTGATCGCCTTCCTGCCGTGGCTCGACCGCGCTCCGGTCAAGTCGATCCGCTACCGCGGTCCGATCTACAAGACGTTCTTGGCCGCCTTCGTGATCGCCTTTCTGACGCTCGGCTATCTGGGCACGCTGCCGCCGTCGCCGGCCGGCCAGTTCATCTCGCAGGTCTGCAGCGTGATCTATTTCGGCTTCTTCCTGCTGATGCCCTGGTACTCCAAGATCGACAAGTGCACGCCGGTGCCGGAAAGGGTGACCTTCAAATGAAAACGAAGATCATGAGGAAATTGCTGCTGGCGCTGCTCTTTTCCCCGCTCACGGCACTCGCCGCCGGCGCGTTGGTGCACCTCGACCGGGCGCCGGACCTGCAGGGCGACAAGGCGGCTTTGCAAAGCGGCGCCAAGACCTTCGTGAATTATTGCCTGAGTTGTCACGGCATGAGTTTCGTTCGTTACAACCGCCTGACCGAACTCGGGCTCTCCGAGCAGCAGATCCGCGACAATCTGATGTTCACCGCCGACAAGATCGGCGAGCCGATGCGCGTCGCGGCAAAACCTGCCGAACAGAAGCAGTGGTTCGGCGTGATGCCGCCCGACCTGACGCTGGTCACCCGTGCGCGCGCCTCGGAGGCGGGCAGCGGTGCCGACTGGGTTTATACCTATCTGCGCTCGTTCTATCGCGATGATGCGCGCCCGACCGGCTGGAACAATACGCTGTTCGCCAACGTCGGAATGCCCAATGTGCTTTGGGAACTGCAGGGCGAGCAAACGCTCAACCACGAAAGTCACAAGCTCGAACTGGCGACTGCCGGTCAGTTGTCGCCGACCGAGTACGACAAACAGATTGGCGAGCTGGTCGCTTTCATGGTCTGGGCTGCCGAGCCCGGTGCCGGTTTCCGCAAGCAGGTCGGTTATGGTGTCCTGGCCTTCCTGCTGGTCCTCTTTGGCGTGTCCTATGCGCTCAAGAAGGCGTACTGGAAAGACGTCAAGAAAAATAATTGAGTAACCGCCTGTTCTTGGGCAGCGGCATCGCCGGCATCAGCGTGAAAATCGCTGATCGTCGTCACGATGCCGGTTCGTTTTTTTGGGGTATGAATCATGATGAATCTATATTCGGGCACTACCTGTCCGTTCAGCCAACGTTGCCGCATCGTCCTCTACGAAAAGGGAATGGATTTCCAGGTCATCGACGTCGATCTCTTCGCCAAGCCGGAAGACATCGCCATGATCAATCCCTACGGCCGGGTGCCGGTACTCGTCGAGCGCGATCTGATTCTCTACGAGCCGAACATCATCAATGAATACATCGATGAGCGTTTCCCGCATCCGCAACTGATGCCGGCCGATCCGATCATGCGCGCGCGCGCACGGCAACTGCTGATCACCATGGAACGCGAAGTCTTTGCGTACATCGAGCCGCTCGAGAAGAACGTCAAGACCGCCGACAAGGCGCGTCAGATCATCCGCGATCGCCTGACCGAAATGGCGCCGGTCTTCGTCAAGCAAAAGCATATGCTCGGAGAGGAGTTTTCGATGCTCGACGTAGCGATCGCGCCGCTGCTCTGGCGTCTTGACCACTACGCGATCGAGTTGCCGAAGTCGGCGGCGCCTCTGATGAAATATGCTGAAAGGATTTTCAGTCGTCAGGGATTCATCGACGCGCTGACGCCGTCCGAAAAGGCGATGCGCCGCTAGTTTGCCCGGACGCCCGGCGGCTATTGCGCCGGGCGTCCTCTCTGTCTGCTCCGGGAAATGCACGTGACTCTGCCATCGACCAAACCCTACCTATTGCGCGCCATTCACGAGTGGTGCTGCGACAACGGTTTTACCCCTTACCTCTCGGTGATTGCTGACGGGCGGGCCAAGGTGCCGCGCGAATTCGTTCGCGACGGCCAGATCGTGCTCAACATCGGCTACGAAGCGACCGGCCATCTGCAGATCGCCAATGACGGAATTACCTTCCAGGCGCGCTTTGGCGGCGTGGCGCGCGACATTTCCGTACCGATCGGCAATGTCGCGGCGATCTACGCCAAGGAAAATGGCGCCGGGATGGCCTTCGAGCCGGAAAGCGAGAGCGTCGACGGTGCGCCAGACGCACCGGCAAGTGCACCGGACGAGTCACCCGAGCCGCCTCCGGCGCCAACCCGCCCGAAGTTGCAGCGCGTCAAATAGAACGCTGCCCGGTCTTGAGGCGCCGGCCTTCGGCGTCGCACCAGGATGAAGCGCCGCCCCGCTTGTTGGGCGGTATGAATGCCGCAAGTCATTGATTTGTATTCATGGCACAGCTGTTGCTCAACTGGCAGCAGGAGTGGCCCATATGACGAAACAAATCAACCTCAACGCCGATCAGTTGCCGCCGATCTATCCTTTCGAGATGCGCCGGTGTCGGCCTGCGGCGCGCGCTTTTCCTTGCGCGGATTTTGACGCGGCCAGATTCTCAGCAAAAAATCTGAGTGCGGAACTTTCTGCGGCTCCTGTCTGCCCGAGTTCAGACAAATGACTGATGGGCCTGTCGTCTTCGAGGGAGAAGTATGAACTACGCACATATCATCCGGGAGCTTGGCCGCGGCAGCGAAGGCGCGCGCGACATGACGCTTGACGAGGCGCAGCAGCTCTATGCGGCAATGCTCGACGGCGGGGTTCCGGAGCTTGAGCTCGGCGCCATCGCCATTGCGCTGCGCGTCAAGGGCGAAACGGTAAGCGAGATGATCGGTTTTTTGTCGGCATCCTACGAGCGCCTCTATACGCTGCGTCGTCCGTCGGGACGTATCCGCCCGGTCGTCATTCCGACCTATAACGGTGCGCGCAAGGGGGTCAATCTGACGCCGTTGTTGGCGCTGCTGTTGCGGCGTTTCGGCGTGCCGGTGGTCGTTCATGGCTTGATCGAAGGTTTTGGCCGGGTTACGACGGCGCAGATTTTTCGCGAATTCGGCCTGTTGCCGAGCAGCAGCCATTTACAGGCGCAGCAGATGCTCGATGACAGCGGCCTGGTCTATGTGCCGCTTTCGGTGCTCTCTCCGGGGTTGAGTGTCCAACTCGCACTGCGCAGCCGCCTTGGGCTACGCAACAGCGCGCACAGCCTGGTCAAGATGCTCGATCCGTTCAAGGGAGAGGGGCTGCTGCTTGCCGCAGCGACGCACCCCGAGTACCTCGATACCATGCGCGAAGTGCTCTCGGCGCAGGGTACGCATGGCCTGCTGCTGCGCGGCACCGAAGGCGAGCCCTTTGCCAATCCAAAACGTCGTCCGCGCATCGAACATCTGCACGATGGTGCTTGCGACATCCTGTTCGAGGCCGAGCACGACAGCCTCAAGCGCTTGCCGACACTGCCCGAGAGTTGTGATGCCAAGACCACGGCTGATTGGATGCGGCGCGTTCTCTCGGGCGAGTCGGCGTTGCCGCCGCCGATTGCCAATCAGTTGGCCTGCTGCCTCTATGCCAGCGGCTATGCCGATGACTTCAACCAGGCCAAGGCGATCATCGCGGTCGAAGGAAACGGTCTGAGCGTAACTTAGTCGGCGCATCATTTGGGGGGCGACGGTGCGGTATCGGTATAATTCAACTGATCGACTTCGCGAATAAGGACTCCGGCTCAAATGGAAACGCTCTCGCTGTTGACCAATCCCGAGTTGTGGATTGCCTTCTTCACGCTGACCGCACTCGAACTGGTGCTGGGTATCGACAACATCATTTTCATCTCGATTCTGGTCGACCGGCTACCGCCTTCGAACCGCGAGAGCGCACGCCGCTTGGGCCTGTTTCTGGCGATGTTCATGCGCGTCGGTCTGTTGCTCCTGCTGTCGTGGGTCGTTGGCGCGACCGACCCGTTGTTTGTCGTACTCGGCAAGTCGATCTCGCCGCGCGACCTGATCCTGATCGGCGGCGGTGTTTTTCTGCTCTGGAAAAGCACGCAGGAAATCCACCAGTTGCTCGAAGGCGAGGAAGAGCAGGAAGCGAGCGCGGTCAAGGCGACTTTTGGCGCCATCATCGTGCAGATCATTGTCATCGATATTGTCTTCTCGCTCGATTCGATCATCACCGCCGTCGGCATGGTCGATAATGTCGCAGTGATGATCGCCGCGGTGATCGTTTCGGTCGGCTTGATGATGCTTTTTGCACGAAGCATCGGGGCTTTTGTTTCGGACCATCCGAGTATCAAGATGCTGGCGCTGTCGTTTCTGATGCTGGTGGGAATGACGCTGGTCGGCGAAGGTTTTGGCCACCATGTGCCGAAGGGCTATATCTATTTCGCGATGGCGTTCTCGCTTGGCGTCGAAATGCTCAATCTGCGAATGCGAAACAAGCGTGCCGAACCGGTTCATCTGCACGCGCACTACTCGCGCAAGTCGTCGGACTGATCGATTGAGTTTTACAAAGGCCTAAATGGACATCGTGCTGCTCGTTTTCCTCATTTTTCTCAACGGCATTCTGGCGATGTCGGAGATTGCCGTGGTCTCCTCGCGCAAGTCGCGGCTGCAAAAACTGGCCGACGACGAGAGTCCCGGCGCGCAGTCGGCGCTTGAACTCAACAACGAGCCGTCGGCTTTCCTGTCGACCGTCCAGGTCGGCATTACGACCGTCGGTATTCTGAGCGGTGCGATCGGCGAGGGCGCGCTGGCCGATCCGCTGACCGGCTGGCTGTCGGGCTTCGCCTTGACCGAACCCTACGCACGCTCGCTGGCGATGACGCTGGTGGTCATTGGACTGACCTATTTCTCGGTGGTGGTTGGCGAGTTGGTGCCCAAGCGTCTGGGCCTGCTGGCGCCTGAGGCGATCGCCGCAATGATCGCGACGCCGATGAATATGCTGGCGCGAATGACGCGGCCGGTGGTCTGGCTGCTGTCGTCGTCGTCGACGCTGTTGCTGCACCTCATCGGCGCGCGTAGCCGCGAAGAGTCGCCGGTCAGCAACGACGAAATCAACGTGTTGATGGTGCAGGGGGCCGAAGCCGGCGTGTTTCATGAAAGCGAACAGGCCATCGTCTCCAACGTGTTGCGACTTGACGAGCAGCGCATCGGCGCGATCATGACGCATCGCAACGACATCTACGTGCTCGACCTCGATGAACCCGAGGCGGAAATTCGTTCGCGCCTGTCTGAAGCGCCGTACACGCGGATCGTCGTCTGTCGCGATGGCCTCGAACATATCGTCGGCATCCTGCGCACCGCCGACCTGCTCAAACTGGCGCTGGCCGGCGAGAAGCTCGATGTCGAGCCCTTCCTGCGCCCGCCGCTCTACGTGCCGGAGGGGGTGACGACGACGCATCTGCTCGAGAGCTTTCGCAAGGCGCGCCAGCAGTGCGCGCTGATCGTCGATGAATACGGTGAGTTGCAGGGGCTGGTGACGCTCACCGATGTGCTGACCTCGATCGTCGGCGAACTCCCTTCGTCGGACACGACGCAGGAACAGGATATCGTCGAGCGCTCTGATGGCTCGCTGCTGGTCGACGGCAGCGTCGCGATCGAGCGTCTCAAATCGGTGATGGACATCGAAGACGATCTGCCGGGCGAAGACGAAAATGCTTTCAACACGCTGGGCGGTCTGGTGATGTACGTGCTTGGCCGGATTCCGGCGGTGGCCGATCACTTCGAGGTCGGGGGTTGCCGCTTCGAGGTGGTCGATATGGACAAGAATCGCGTCGATAAGGTGTTGCTGGCCAAGCTTCCCACCCCGTTCGACGACGGCAGCGACAGTTCGGCGTAAGGGGGCTGGCGCTGGCCGGCCGCGAGCTGCTGCGCCCCGGTGATCAGACGCGGTAAATGATCCCAATATTGAATTCGCTGACCGCCGGTTCGCCGCTCGAAAGCGCAAAGCGCGTACTGTTCAGATTAAGCTGCGGTGATAGCGTTGATCGGGCGTGGCGTGCAAGCAGTTGACCCTGGAGTATTGTTGATGTGGCTCAGAATCAAGGCTTTCGTTCAATGCGCCTGGGCGTCAAAGTCAAAGAGCGAGCAACGCGAGATTTCAATCAAGGCAGTGTTGGCACTGGCGACAGGTCTGGTCTCGTTGTTGACCATGGCCGCCAGCATCGATTTGGCCAGCCTGTGGGAAGTACTTTGCAAGGTCTATTTGCCCAAGGCTGTTGCAGCGCTGGCCGAGCACTGGCCAAGATTGCTGGTCAGTTTCGTGACTGCCTGCGCCAGTGCTTTTTTCCTTTACCGCCAATTGAGTTCTATGTTGGGCCGCAACCTGCTCTGGTTAGAGAAGCCCGTGCGAGCACCGGGTATGCCTGGCCTGCCTCAAGACTACCTCGATGCGGGCTATCAGATCGTCGAGGCTGGCCCCGCGGAGCAGTACGGGCGCGCCGTGGTGTCTTTGGCCGTCAATCGGGCAATCCGCTGCGCCGCGGAGTTGCCGCTAAACGTGCGCGAAGGACTGTGGAAACTGCGCGGTCTCGGCGAAGAGTTGTTGCCCTTTGCGCTCTACCGCGCATCACGGCGGGGTCTTGTTTTTGATGCGGACAAGCTTCGTCTGGGTAGCGATCTGTTACTGAACAAAGGAAAACTGCCAAAACGTGTCGAGATCCAGAAGACGCGGTATTTCTCGGGGCTGGCGACTAACGATGTGTCGTATCTTGAGGTAAATAGTCGCCCGGTGTCTGACTTGTATAGTCCGCTAAAATCAATCTACGACGGTTTTTCGCTGTTCCTGACCCAGATCGGCGAGCGGTTGACCTTGGCTCAACTCGCCGGGTCGCGTTGTTCGAACCACCTGGGTGTGTCAACGATGGCGGTTACGCGCGATGGCGTGGTGTTGATCACCGGGCAGTCGAGTCATAATATTCAGAGCCGTCGCCTGCTGGCACCGAGCGGCTCTGGATCGGTCGATTGGCGCGATTTGGGCCAGAGCAACGATCTTCTGGCCGTCGTCAGGCGTGCCGCCGAGCGCGAGTTGACCGAGGAGTGCGGATTCAAGGCTGGTCGCTATCCGATGAAAACGTCGGTTATCGGCTTCGCCCGGCTCGTTCATCGTGGCGGCAAACCGGAATTCTTTTGTTTGACTGAAATCGACGAAAACGCCGGTGACCTCGAGCTGGCACACGGCCACGACGAGAAGCTGTTTACCGCCTTCAATCACTCAGATCAGATGTACCGTGAAATTGATCTGGATCCGTTGAACATCGAGGAGAGCGTACGCGCTTTCTGTGCCGCTCATCGCAATGACAATTCGGTACTGCTCGAGCTGGCTTTGCAGTTTATGGCCGATGAAATTGTCGATCGTCAATCGATCGCTGTTTTTCGGCGCTGAGCGGGCGGGTTGGAAAACGTTTTGCTTGAGGCGTTGTCAGAAAGCGCGGAACAATGCGTCGAAACCGCCGAAGAGTTTTTGATTGAGTTTGAACGCAGTGTGTTCAAGATCAGCTGTTCCTGTTGATGCGCGAAGGAAACCATGTCGACTACTGCTCTCGTCCTGTTTGCCCACGGCTCCCGCGATCCCGAGTGGGCGTCTCCGATACGGCGCGTCTGTACGCTGGTTCGCGCCCGCTCGCCCGAACTTCGCGTCGAACTCGCCTTCCTTGAATTCATCGCACCGCATCTGCGCGACTGCGTTGAATTGCTGATCGCCGAGGGCTTTGAGCGCATCGTCGTGTTGCCGATGTTCATTGCCCAGGGCGGGCATCTCAAGCGTGATGTGCCGAAACTGCTCGACGAGCTCAGAGGCTTGTATCCGCAGATCCGGTTTGAACAGGCCGACGCGGTGGGCGAAGCGGACAGTGTCGTGCAGGCGATGGCTGCGCACGTGCTGGCGCTGGCTGGCGAATGAACTCAGATCAGCAGCCGGTCCTGGAACAGCGTCTCCGAGGACTGCAGGCGCTCTATCGTCGGCGTCAGATTCAGGCCGGAGGCCTTGTTGATCTGCTCGGCACGGCTGATCAGTTGCTCTAGCGTGACGTCGACCGGATCGCCGCCGGTGGCAAAGGCGATGGCGTTGCCGCTGCCGCACGGCGGCAAGACCAGCGAGCGGCCGTCAAAGGCGCTGGCGATGCGCTCGGTGCTGGCCTTGAAGCCGCGGCTGTGACCAAGCAGATTGACCGCCAGCAGGCCGTTGTCGGTGAGCCGCGAGCGGCAAGCCTGGTAGAAAGGCAGTGTGTCGAGCACGCCAGCGCGCCCGCTCTTGTCGAAGCCGTCGACTAGGATGGCGTCGAACTTCCTGCCGTCTTCGAGCATGTAGTGCGCGCCGTCGCCAATGATGATACGCAGCCTTAGCGGGTCGTCGGGCAGCTTGAAGTGCAGGCGCGCGATGATCTCGACCTGTGGGTCGATCTCGATGACGGTGATCTTGGTGGCGGGCTGTTTGTGGTAGATGTACTTGGCCAGCGATCCGGCGCCCAAGCCGATCAGCAGCGCTTCGCGCGGCCACGGCGCTTGGCGCAGCAGCAAGCCAGCCATCATTTCACGCGTGTAGGCAAGTTCAAGCGCATTGGGGCGCGCGATGCGCATCGCGCCCTGGATCCAGTCAACGGAAAAATGCAGGTAGCGCACGCCGCCTTCTTCGGAAACTTCGATCGAGTTGTTGGGATGCTTGGCCATTGATGTTCGTCGGTTGAGGTGGATGCGAATCTTAACGTGTCGGCGTCCAAGGCGAAACTGCAGGCGTTTTTGGCTGCCGTTCCGGTGTATCCTTCGGCGATGAGTTTACGATACGTTCGGCCTTTCAGAGATCCTGCATGAAGCGCGACCCGAAACAGGACAATGCAGGAACAACGCCCGGAACAGCACCGTTTTCCTCGCTGACTCCCGATTCGCTGCTCGACGCGCTGGAGGCCGTCGGGCTGCGCCCGGACGGGCGTTTGCTGGCGCTCAACAGCTACGAGAACCGGGTCTACCAGGCGTTCATGGAAGAGGGCGCGCCACTGGTTTGCAAGTTTTATCGCGCTGGCCGTTGGTCGGACGCGGCGATTCTCGAGGAACACGCGTTTTCGACCGAGCTTGCCGAGCGCGAGTTGCCGGTCGTCGCGCCGCTCGCTATCGGTGGGCAGACATTGCACCACCGCGGCGATCTGCGCTTTGCCGTGTTCCCGCGGCAGCGCGGCCGGGCGCCAGAATTCGACAGCGGTCAGACGCTCGAATGGATGGGGCGTTTTATCGGCCGCATGCATGCGGTGGGCGCGCTCAAGCCCTTCGTCGATCGTCCGGAAATCAATATCGAGAGCTTCGGCGAGGAACCCCGCGATTTCCTGCTGGACGGTGGTTTCCTGCCGCCGGAACTCTCGGCGGTCTACTTTGGTGTCGTCGATCAGGCGCTCGGCGGTGTTCGGCGCTGCTTTGAACGCGCCGGCGAGGTTGCGACGCTACGCCTGCACGGCGACTGCCATGCCGGCAACGTGCTGTGGGTTGAAGGTGGCGATGGTGTTGGGGGCGACCTGGGCGGCGGCGGGCCGTGCTTTGTCGACTTCGACGACGCGCGCATGGGGCCGGCGATCCAGGATCTGTGGATGTTGCTGTCCGGCGAGCGTGCCGACCAGGTTCGCCAATTGGCCGACGTGCTTGCGGGCTACGAGGATTTTTACGAGTTCGATTCGCACGAGCTTTATCTGATCGAAGCGCTGCGTACGTTGCGGCTGATTCATTACGCCGCTTGGCTGGCGCGGCGTTGGGACGATCCGGCGTTCCCGGCGGCGTTCCCCTGGTTCAATAGCCAGCGCTACTGGCAGGACCGTATACTCGAGTTGCGCGAGCAAATTGCGCTGATGGATGAGGCGCCGCTATGGTCGGCCTGAAAAAGGAGAAAAGTTTATGCTGAAACACGTACCGGCGTTCATCGATGCCGACTTGTTGTGGGTGCTCGCCGCGATGGGGCATGGCGACGAACTGGCGGTGGTCGATCGGAACTTTCCGGCGCAGTCGGTGGCCTTGGCGACCCAGTCAGGAAAGCTGATCACCCTGGGCGGGATGGATGCGCCAGCCTCGATTGGCGGGATCCTCGAGTTGATGCCGCTCGACAGTTTTGTCGATGCGCCGCTGAGTTGGATGGATTCGTCGGTTGAACCGGGCGTCGTGCTGCCGGTTCATGCCGATGTGCTGGAAGCTTGCCGGCGTGCCGAGGGGCATGATGTGCCGCATGCGGTAATCGAACGCCACCAATTTTACGCCGCAGCCAAGAAGTGTTTCGCCGTCGTGCAGAACAGCGAAAACCGTCCTTACGGTTGCTTCATCCTCAAGAAAGGCGTTGTCTACGACGTGTGACGCATCTGGTCACTTTTCGGCAGACGAAAAAAAAGCCGGCGAAAGCCGGCTTTTGACGCTTGGAGCAATTACTTCTTTTCCGGTTCTGCGGCGGCCGGAGCGGCAGGAGCAGCGGCGGCAGGAGCGGCGGCATCAGCAGCCGGGGCCGGAGCAGCAGCAGGTGCCGGTGCGGGTTCAGCAGCCGGGGCGGCAGCGGCAGGAGCGGCAACAGGTGCCGGAGCCGGAGCAGCTTCTTCCTTCTTGCCACAAGCGGAAAGGGTCAGAGCGACGAGAGCGGCAATGAGGAGCGAGTTTTTCATGTTAATAGTCCTATCGATAAGAAAATTGCAGAAACGAACCAAAGAGCATTTACAATACAAACGACTGTTTGGTTGATCAGCGTGCCCGCCGATCAGTTAGCAATTATAGCAGAATATGACGGCGTCGGCGCTGCAGTGCACCATTCTTGCGAATTTTACAGGCCGAGCGTCGTCGCGCTAATCGGCTCGCCGCCTTCGGCGAGGATCGCTGCAAACTGCTGCAGGTAGGGCGCGCAGTCTGGCGCGCTGTCGATGACTATTCTGGCGCGCGCATGATCCCGGTGAATACGTACCAGCGCATGCCGTTCATCAGCGAGGCACAGCGAGTTGTTGATCGGAGCCAGATGCGGCGGGCATTCGATGACGCTCATTTGTTGCGGGTAGTTCGTCAGCAGTTTCATCAGGCGCGGGCGATGACTTCGCAAGGGGTCGGCGTCCTTGAGTACGATGCATAGGCCGTTTTCTTGTCTGGCCGACAGAAAGCGGCGCAGGCTTTCCGAATTTTCCAGGCTTTCGAGCTTGAGCTTCGACAGGTCGTCGTCGAAGATGCGTAGCGTTCTTGAGGCCAGTAGCAGGACCTTCTGTAGCGCGCCGTCGTAGTCGGCCCAACTGCTGATCAGTTCAGAACTCATGGCAGGTCTTCCCGCATGCGGTCAATGGACCGGTTGGCAAATTGTCGCGCATTATCCATTCGGAATGCTAAGCAGACGAAAAAAAACCCGCGTCAGGCGGGTTTTTTTGTTACGACAAATTACCGATCGCCGTAGGTCCTGCGGTTGCCGCCGTCTGCGGGCGGGCGCTTGGCGCCGTCGCGCGGGGCGCTACGCGCATAGCCGTCGTGCTTGGCCGCGCCGGGCTTGCCGGCGTAGCCGCCTTCGCTGCGCGGCTTGGCATGGCCGTTGCCCGATCCTGACTTCCACGCCGGACGACCATTCGGCTTGCCGCTCGGCGGACGGCCGTTGCCGGTCGGCGCGCGGCGCGTCGGTTCGTGGCCGACGACGACCTCGACCGGGATGATCTGCTTGGTGAAGCGCTCGATCTTGCGCACGTTGAACTGTTCGGCGTGATTGACCAGCGAAATCGCCAGACCGTTGCGTCCGGCGCGACCGGTGCGGCCGATGCGGTGCACATAGTCTTCGGCAAACTTCGGCAGGTCGTAGTTGAAGACGTGAGTGATGGTCGGCACGTCGATACCGCGCGCGGCGACGTCGGTGGCGACCAGAATCTGCACCTGACCGCGACGCATCGCGCTGAGCGTGCGGTTGCGCGCGCCCTGGTGCATGTCGCCGTGCAGCGCGGCGGCGTTGAAGCCGGCGATGTTGAGGCGGTCGGAGATGGTGTCGGCGTCACGCTTGGTGGCGGTGAACACGACCGCCTGATCAATCGTGACGTCGCGCAGCAGGTGGTCGAGCAGGCGATTTTTGTGCGACAGATCGTCGCAGAAGTGCATGCGCTGCTCGATGTTTTCGTGCTTCGAGTGCGAGGCGTCGACCTGGATGATCAGCGGGTCACGCGTCATCTTGCGCGCCATCTGGCCGACGGTGCCGTCGAGCGTCGCCGAGAAGAGCATGGTCTGGCGTTGCGCCGGGGTTGCGGCGACGATTTTCTCGATGTCTTCGATGAAACCCATGTCGAGCATGCGATCGGCTTCGTCGAGCACCAGGATCTGCAGTTGCGAGAAGTCGATCTTGCCCGACTCCATATGGTCGATCAGGCGGCCCGGCGTGGCGACCAGAATGGCCGGGTTGCGCGACAGCAGTTCCATTTGTTTCGGGTAAGGCATGCCGCCGAGAATGGCGACGGCTTTGAGGTGGCGAAGTGCGCCAGCGTATTTGTCGGCGGCAGCGGTAACCTGCAACGCGAGTTCGCGGGTCGGCGTGAGCACCAGCATCTTCGGTTGGGCGGCTTGATAGCGCGGGCGGTCGTTGCCGCGCGAACGCGCCGATTGGCGCTCCTGGTTGGCGGTGCGGCGCGGCGCGGCGGCCGGAACTTCCTGCACGGCAAAGCGGTGCAGCGCCGGCAGCATGAAGGCGGCGGTCTTGCCTGAGCCGGTTTGCGACGAGACCATCAGGTCGCGTCCTTCTATTCCGGCCGGAATGGCTTGCGCCTGAACCGGCGTCGGCTCGGTATAGCCTGAAGCGTTTAGTGCCTTGATGAGGACTTCGTTGAGACCAATTTCTGCAAATGTCATGAATCACTTTCGTATGGGACAGCGTCGCGCTGCCGAAAAATATCGGCGCACGGTCGAAAAAAATGCAACGCCAACCAACGAAATAGTTAAGAGAGACTCTGCCAGTGCGAGAGAATTCGATACTTTTCGGCACAAAAAGCTTTGTGCCAGGGCGGTGTTCAATGAATCGACACCAGAAGGCAGGAGGGCTTTGAAATGCGGCCAGGTTCGCGAAGCGCGTTGTGCCTCGCATAAAATCAGCGACACACGGCGCGCAATATACCCGTTTGTCCGCCAGGAGTCGAGCTAAATATTTGTGGCGTTGAGCGAGAGCTCGTCAAACGCCGTGTAGCGCGGGCGAGAAGATCTCGGTGACGAGCACCGACTGCTGGCCAAAAACAAAGCGCGAACGCCTGGCCCACAGGACTTTCGGCGGCACGTCGGTCAACTGCAAGGCGTCGGTCGCCGGCTTGAAAAGCACATGACGGGGATCGAGTCGACGGCAACTTATCGCGCTGCGTGCGAATCCGGGATGCGCGAAGAGCAACGCACCGAGCGAACGGCTCCCCAGGCGTGCGAACCAGACGCCCAGCGGGCCGCGCGGCCGGCAGGGCAGTACCGTATGCGCGAAGACGAGCGCTTGCCCATCAACCCGCAGCACTACCTCGCGCACGCGCAGCAGCCGGTTGCGTTTGGCGCCGAGTGCGATTGCTTCGTCGAGCGTGGGCCGCGCCAGGCCTTGGTAGCGCAGGTCCAGGGTGAAGCTGCCACGCGCTTGCAGGCGTGCCGTCAGAGATCCGCGGCCAAGCAGCCATTGGCTGACGGGGGCTGCGCTACGCGGTAACTTGCTGCGCCAGGCGATGCGGGTCTTGAAGTTCATGATGATTGGTCGTGGAAACTACTGCGGGCGCGGCGATTTTTCGATGCCGCCAATGCGCTGACCCGCTTTGATTCCCTTGCTGGCGAACCAGCCTTGGTTCATTTCGAGCGCAAAGCGCGCCGGTGATGATGCGCAGTGATTGTTCTCGGTCTGCGGCTTCATGTCCTCGATATTCAGGATTTGGCCCTGCTCGTCAAGAAAAGCGACCGAAAGCGGCAGCAAGGTATTGCGCATCCACATGCAATGGCGATCGGGCTGGGTGAAGACGAAGAGCATTCCTTGGTTGGCCGCCATGCTGCGGCGATTCATCAGCCCCTGCATCCGGTTTTTCTGGTCGGCAGCAACCTCGGCGTCGATACGGTGGAAACCGGCATTGAGTTCGATGCGCGGCATTTGGGCCTGGGCCTGCGGGCAAGCCAGCAGAATCATCAATAAGAGGACGGCACGCATCGCGAACTCCGTGTTGGGCGAGCAAAGGGGAATGACTCTAGCACAAACGCCAAGTCATGACCCGTGGCTATTTGTGGGAATGGGCGCGTTTAGGCTTGTTCGGCGACGCCTTGGACTTGGCCGGCTTTTTGGCCGGCTTCGCTTTGCCGGCGACCGGCGGTGGCTTGGCCGACGAATGTTTCGGCCGTGCGCTATCGATGCCGCTGCTGACCTGCGCGCTTTCGTCTTCGGCAGCTTTCGGCATGGCTGACGCTGTCGCACTGGCGCAGCAGAATGCGGCGGCGACAATGACGCTCGCCAAGCGAGGGGTTCGGGTTTTCATCTGTTCATTCCAGTTTCATCTCTAGTCAGGATAATTGGGCGTGCCGCACCGCTTCAATGGCCAGCGACTTCTGAGCAGCATGATTTTATTGCGAGCATTGTACTTTTTCGGCCGTTTCTTTGCGCAAATGGCGCGCGACCAGGCAACGCCGTCTTGCGCCGACCAGTCAGGCCAGAACTCGCCGCGGGTACGGGTCGTTGCCGCTTAGTCCACAAAGTTGGCGCGGAATTTCTCCGGAGTCGGCATGACCTTGCGCGCCGCATAGTCGAAAAAGACGATTCCGGTCTTACCGCGTGCCACTTCGCGTCCCGAGGTCTTTTCATTCATGCACCAGATGAGGTCGCAGCCGTACGTGCTGAATTCAACCGCAGCCATGCGAACTTCCATCACCTCGCCATGAAACGCCTGCGAGCGGTATTGCACCGCCGCATCGGCGACGATGATGCCGACCCCGTCGACATTCATCTCCGTGTGTCCAAAAAACTGGAAGAAACGCATGCGAGTTTCTGAAACCACAGTGAGCAGCAACGCGTTGTCGAGGTGCCCGCCGTAATTCATGTGGCTGAGGTAGAGCGGGACGTCGGTCGAGAAGGGGAACTGCTCCGGAATTTCAATCTGGATACGGGCCATGGCTTCTGCGCGAGGAGGGGAAGGGCCAATAGCATAGCAGTCGATCGGCGCAATGCGCGGCGGTCGCGTGCGAAAACTCGTTGCTAAACGCCTTTGGGCTTCATCCGGTCTTGGCGTAAAGGGCGCGCTCGGCGAGCGTCACCCGGTGCTCGCGTCGAGCGTCGTCATCGCGTCGGCGGCTGCTAGGTCAGCATGCCTTGCTGACCATGATCTGAAGAATCTGGCGATCCGTATGCACCATGCTTTCACTGGCCAGTGCGCAAAGATTGGCGATAGAGGCATCAACGCTGTCTTCGACGATTCCCTCGTTGCCGGTCACGCGCGAGTTGTCCAATGCCATGAGTACCGACTTGTAGGCGGCGCTCGCCGAGGTCGATACCTTCATCGCGCAACTGTTGGAGGCGCCGTCGCAGATCATGCCTGCGACATCGCCGATCATGCTGCAGATGGCCATGCTCACTGCCTCGTAGCCGCCGCGCAGCAGCCACGACATGCCGGCGGCGGAGCCCATGGCGGCAGTCGTTACGGCGCACAGCGCGGAGAGCTTGGGTAGTTTGCTGTGAATGTAAATCGCCATCAGGTGCGAGAGCATTAGCGCACGCGCGAGGGTTTCCTTGTCGGCCTTGACGTGCTCGGCGACGACGACGACGGGGAGGGTTGCTGCGATTCCCTGGTTGCCCGATCCCGAATTGCTCATCGCCGGTAGTGAGGCGCCGCCCATGCGGGCGTCGGAAGCGGCCGACGACTGGATCAATATCTTTGTCTGCAGGTCGTCCGAAAGCAGCCCACGCTCGACCTGGCGCTTCAAGGTTGCGCCGATGTGCAGCCCGTAGTCGCCAGTCATGCCTTCCTGAGACAGGCTTGAGTTGAGTCTGGCTGCGTCCAGGATGAAAGCGATGTCGGCAAATGGCGCCGTGGTTGCAAAATCATAGACGCCACGTGCCGTCGCATCCTTCAGCGAATAGTGTTCGCTCTCGGTGTCGGCGGCAGGTGCCGAGAACAGGGCTTCGCCATTCTTTTCGATCAGGATGACGTGGGTGTGGGCGTCGGCAATGCACACGCGCACCCAGTCCTGGCCGTTGGAAACGCGGGACTCCGCATAAAGGACAGAACTGACGTCGGCAATTCCGACCAGCACCTTCTTGTCGATCAGCAACTGTTTTCCGGCCTCGACAACGTCGGCGGTCAAGTCCTTGAGAACCTCGAGCCCGCCGTCCGGATTGCCGCCCAGTGCGCCGACGGCGGCTGCGATCGGCAGGCCGACCATGCCGGTTCCAGGGACGGTGACGCCCATGCCGTTTTTCATCAAATTGGCCGATACCTTGGCTTCAATGCGTTGCGGCGTCGTTCCAAGATGCCGACTGGCGATCGCCGAAGCCAGTGCCAGCGATATCGGTTCGGTGCACCCGAGTGCCGGAACGACTTCGTGTTTGACTGCTTTAATGAATTCGGGCCAAAGTTTGCGCTGGAAGGTCAATTTCAAAAATCCTTTTTTGATGCTGTGTGGTCGCGAGCGTTGCGAACCCGCGCAAAAAGTCGCTGCCGTATGGTCTGTGACGCGCTCGCCGAAAACGACTCTTGTGTTTCAGGTAGCGCACGCAATACAGCCGGCCGCCAGTTCGCCAGGCGAACGCGGTATTTCGCGCGCCAGCGGGGTTGTCGTCGCGAATGCTCAGCGGAATTGGTCGAACGAAACCGGCGCTAACCAACCCGCTGTCATTCAATGGGCCGGTGACTTGAGGCCCGGGGAGCGACTACGACTTCTTGTTCTTGCGGACGAATGCGACTTCGCACACTCGATTGCCTTGGGCGATGGTTTTTCCCAGGCGGAATTCGAAATTTTCGAATTGGCTACCGATGCCGCGGTCGCCATCCATGGCGATGTCGCACAGTTTGTTGAGTAGTTCGCCCTCGATGCCGGCCTGTGTCCATGCGGTCACCAGCGGACAGTATCCGAATTCGACCGTGAGTTCGTTGTCATCGAGCTTCTTGATGTCCATCTCGAATATCTTCTGTACATCTTCGTTGAGGAAGGTTTTGCCAAACTCGATCAGGTTATCCGGGGATTTGAGTTGATTCTTTATCTGATCTCCGTGCATGCAACCCGTGGAGAAAATGGCAGAACGACCGATTTCTTCCCAGTCAAGCCCCCGGTCTTTCATTTCCTTTATGATTAAACCCATCCACAAGGCGCGATGACCAAAAGCGTTTCTCAGCTTGTTGGTTTCTTTGTTGTCGGTGTTCTTCGGTTGATTGCTGTGGCAAATGCACATTCTTTTCTCCTCGGTTTTCGTTACGTCTTTCGATGTTTCTGATTTGTAAATAGTTGTAGGTCGAATATGGCAAGAGAAGATAATAAATCGAACCACGAGAAAAATATCGATTTCTCGTAATTAATTCGCCTTGGCCGCGAAATATCTCAAAACGGCTCGCGATTTTTCAATGGCTATGCTCGTGAATGCTGCGGACGATTTATTTGCCAAAAATATATAGTCAATAACTCTTGCTCGATCCTTGTTACCCATGCGACACGCAATGATAAGCATGTAGCGTGCCAGAGTAGCGCGACATTGCCGAGTGCTGGTGTCGGTTCGCCATCAAAAGAACGGATTGGCGTCTTAAGCTGATGATTACAGGTTTCTAAGTGCCGTATTGCTCCTTGCTTTCTGCTATTGGCTTGCGCAACGAAGCGGTTGCCGATGCGAGCGCAGCGCTGGTCGTTCGTTGGGCTGGCGGGCTCGGTAACGCAAGCGGTCGCTCTCTTGCGCAGCTGTATGGCTTGCCGCGGCAGTGAATTCCCAGTTTGGGAAATTCCGATGAGAATTTGAGAAGCTGCTTTGGCGTCGCCTCGGCAGCGCGTTTTGTTTCTAAGGAATGGCGGTCTTTTCAACCGAAATGGCTTGCTTGTCGGTGGCCAATCAGTGCGTCAAAAGGGCGCCACATTCGAGTGAGGAGTAGGGTATCCTTGCTGCGCGCGCATTGGCCGGGGCGAACCTGAGTTCGCCGGTCAAATTGAGAAAGCCGAGCGTATCAATTGTATTGCTGACGACTCGGAATTTGTTTTTTGTCTGGCTCGAGAATTGCTTATGGTGATGGCAACGCTTGAGTCTTGGAAGTTTAAAAATACACTTTTTCCGCTGATGTTTTGAGACTGGTCCAGAAATTGCTGAGCGTTGAACGGGTCTCTGCGATTAAGACCGGAAGGGAAAATTCTTATCGGTAGGCAGCCAGTCAAACCTTGCGGGTTTTTGGTCGGTGAGTTCGACATCAGCCCCCTTTGATTTGTAACTACCGTAGCTATCTTGATGTGTTGTTTTGAAACGGTTTATTCTTTGTATCGTAATCGAAGTTATTTTTACTTGGAGAAGCGTATTATGACAAAATATTATCGGACGCTGTTCGCTACCATTTGCCTGGCGGCATTTTCCTGTGGCGCTTCCGCTCAGAACAAGACGATCGCCATTGGCTATCATGCACCATTGAGCGGCGAAAATGCCCAATATGGTGCGCTTTTCCGCAACTCGGCGACGCTTGCCGTCGACGAATTCAACAAGTCGGGTCGCCTGCCCGGTGTGACCGTGCAGCTTAAGTTTGAGGACAGTAAAGGCGAATCGAAAGAAGGCGTAAACATCGCGCGCAAGTTTTCGGATGACCCAAGCATTCTTGCCGCGATCGGTGATTTCAGCTCCGGGGTGTCGATGGCGGCTGGCCAGGTTTATGCCCAAACGAAGCTGCCGCAGCTTTCGCAGACGGCTTCGCACCCGGACTTCGTCAAGATCAGCGAGTATCAGTTCCGCAACATCACGACCATGAGCTATGAAAGCCCGCTGATCGCCAAATGGGCACTCGCCAACGGCGCCAAGAAGATTGCGGTGGTGGCGATCCAGAACGACTGGGGGCAGTCCGTCGTGTCGAATTTCGTCGATTACGTCAAGGCCAATGGCGGTGAGATCACCGATGTCGAGATGTTCAATCCCGGGACGCGCGACTTCCGTTCGATCCTGACCAAGGTTGCACGCGGCAAGCCGGATGCGATTTATCTCGGGTCCTTCTACGAGGACGGCTCGGCCTTTCTGCAACAGAAGGTGCAACTCGGTCTGAAGCAGCAGATGTATGGCACCTCGTCGCTATACTCGCAGAAATTGCTCGAGCTTGCCGGCCCCGCCGCCAACAACCTGAACCTGTCGACGACTTTCATGCTGGATAGTCCCGAGCCACACGTCAAGGCTTTCGTCAAGGATTATGAAGCCCGCTATGGCAGCAAACCGGATATGTTCGCGGCCCAGGCCTATGATGCGACCAACATCGTATTGAAGGCTTTCGTCGCCGCTGGCGGCGCCAACGCAACGCGCGCCAAGGTACGCGATGCCATGGCCGCGACCAAGGACTTCCCCGGCGTCACTGGGGTGACCTCGTTCGATCCAAAGACGCGTGAGCCGGCCAAGCTGCTGACCAAGTTGGAGATTCAGAATGGCAAGTTTGTCTTGGTGAAGTAAGCGCCCGACCAATCCTTCTTTGGGAGAAACTGGCTGGCCGCAAGGCCAGCCAGCACTGACACTATGTTCGATATTTTCTTTGTTCAGCAACTGGTGAACGGCCTCTCGGTCGGTTTCATCTACGCGCTGATGGCGATCGGCTTCACGCTGATCTTCGGCGTGCTCAACGTGGTCAACTTCGCGCACGGCGAAATCTACATGATCGGCGCGTACGCCGGGTGGCTGTCGATCACCATTTTTGCGCCGCCGCTGTTCGTCGTCATCCTGATTGCGCTGGCGATTGGCGCACTCGCCGGCTTCAGCCTGGAGCGCATCGCTTTCCGACCGTTTCGACGCTTTCGCGACGAGGCCTCTCTAAAATCCAAGGCGATGCGCGAGGCGACGCTACTCTCGTCGCTGGCGATTTCGATCATCGTTCGCGAGGTCGCGGAGAAGATATTCGGCTCGAACATGCAGACGATTCCGCAGGACTACCTGTTGCTCACGCCGATCGAGATCGGCCCCTTGAGTTTCGCCAGCGGCCAGTTCCTGATCTTCGGCCTGTCGATCGTCATGCTCGGCGGGCTGCAGTGGCTGCTCAAACGCACGCGGGTGGGGCTCGCCATTCGCGCGGTGGCCAACAATCCGATGGGCGCCACCTACGTCGGAATCAACACCGAACGCACGATCATCGCGACCTTCGTCATCGGTTCGACGCTGGGGGCGACCGCCGGTCTGGTCGTCGGTCTCTACCAGGGCGCGATCTTTCCGGCGATGGGCTTCGCTCCGGGCATCAAGGCCTTCGTCGCGATGGTCATGGGCGGCCTGTCGTCGATCGGCGGCGCGGTCGTCTGCGCGCTGATCCTCGGCGTCGCCGAAGCGGTGACCACCAGCTTCTTCGCGCAGGGCTGGGGCGATCTGGTCGCTTACGTGTTCCTGATCATCACGCTGATCTTTTTCCCGACCGGCCTGTTTGGCGGTGGAAGGGAACGGGTCTGATCATGCGCAGAAAGCTCTCTATTCTGGTTATTTTGATTGCCGTCTTGGTGGTCTTGCCGGGGATTCTCGTGGCGGTGGGCGGCGGCTACTGGTTTCGCGTCGCGACCACCATCGGCGTATTCATCATCCTGACGATGAGCGCCAACCTGATCACCGGCACCACCGGATTGATGTCGATCGGACACGCCGGTTTCTATGGCATCGGTGCCTATACCGCGGCTTTGCTGGCGACCAACTTGCACTGGCCGTTCTATCTGACGCTGCCGGCCGCCGGCGTGGTCACCGCGTTCTTCGGCATCCTGCTGGCGCTGCCGACGATGCGCCTGATCGGGATTTATTTTGCCGTCGCGACGCTGGGTCTTGGCGAGATCATCCACCTGACGCTGCTCAATTGGGTCGGCTTTACGCGCGGGCCGATGGGCATCTCGGCGATTCCGGGAATCGCGCTCGACGGACTGTTTTCCGCGTCCGACATCGTCAATTACTACGCCGTGGCGCTGGCCGTCGTGGTCGCCGCTTTTGCGCTCGGGCGGCTGACCCATTCTTACTATGGCAATGCGCTGCGCGCCGTTCGTGAGGATGACCAGTGCGCCGCGTCGATGGGACTCAACGTCGTTCGTCTCAAGATCCAGTCGTTCGCCTTCGCCTGTTTCTTCGCTGGTGTCGCGGGCGCGCTGTGGGCGCATACCACGGGCTACATTTCGCCGGCCGATTTCCGCTTTTCCGAGTCGATCCTGATTCTCGCGATGATGGTCGTCGGCGGACTCGGCAGCCTGCCCGGTGCGATCGTCGGCGCGGTGATCCTGCTCGGGCTACCGGAAGTGCTGCGGCCGATCGGCGATTACCGCATGATCGTCGTCGGTGCCGTGATGTTCCTGTCGATCCTTTTCCTGCCGCGCGGGGTGCTCGGTGAGACGTCGGTGTTGGCGGTGATGCGTCGGCAGTTCGGCCTGGCTTGGGATAACGTAAAACACTTGGGATGGCGTCAATGACAACAACACCTTTACTGGAGATTCGCAACGCCACCCGGCGTTTCGGCGGGCTGCTCGCGGTCGATGATTTTTCCGGCGTGGTTCAGCGTGGCGAACGGGTCGGGCTGATCGGGCCCAATGGCGCCGGCAAGACCACGCTGTTCAATCTGATCACCTGCTTTACGCCGCTCTCGTCGGGATCTGTCCGCTTTGACGACTCCGATATATCGTCGCTCAAGTCATTCGAGGTCGCTCGCCTCGGTATGGCACGAACCTTTCAGAACCTGCGCGTGATGCCCAACCTCTCGGTCTTCGACAATGTCTCGATCGGCGCGCTCGGTGCATTCGGCCATTCGCCGGTTGCCGCCTTGTTGCACCGTCGTGGCTACGCCGAAGACATCAGTCGGCGCACCTGGGAGGTGCTTGAGCGCGCAGGCCTGCAAGATGTGGCCGGAGAGCTCGCCGCCAATCTGTCGTACGGCAAGCGCAAATACCTCGAGATCGCGCGCGCGCTGGCCTTGTCGCCACGCCTGCTGATCCTCGATGAACCGGCGGCCGGACTCAACGACACCGAGACTGCGCAGTTGGGCCAATTCGTTCGCCAGCTCTCCGATGAAGGCTTGAGCCTGCTGCTGGTGGAACACGACATGAACTTCGTGATGAATTTGTGCGAACGCGTGATGGTGATGGCGTCGGGGCGCAAGATCGCCGACGGCACGCCGCAGGAGATTTCACGCGATCCGATCGTTCTCGAAGCCTATCTGGGCAGCGATATTGAGAATGAAGGGGAGGCCGCATGAACGCCTTGTTGGAAATCAAGGGCCTGCAGGTGCGCATGGGCGAGCAGACCATTCTCGACGGCGTCTCCTTGCATGTGCCGACCGGAGGCATCGTCACCGTGCTGGGCAGCAACGGGGTCGGCAAGACGACGTTGATGCGCGCGGTGTCGGGCGTCTATCGCAGCACGGCAGGGAGCATCCACTTCGATGGCAGCGATATCTCGCGCTGGCCTTCGCATCGCATCGTTGCCGCCGGCCTCGCGCAGGCGCCCGAAGGACGGCAGATTTTTTCGTCGATGACGGTGGCGGAAAATCTGCGTATCGGCGCTGTCGGCTTGAGTCCCGATGAGCAGGCCGAGGAGCAGGAAAAGCAGCTCGCCCGCTTTCCGATCCTGCGTGCTCGCTATCGTCAGCAAGCCGGTACCTTGTCCGGTGGCGAGCAGCAGATGCTTTGCATCGCACGCGCGCTGATGTGTCGCCCCAAGTTGCTGCTGATGGATGAGCCTTCGCTCGGGCTGGCGCCCAAAGTAGTTCGCGCAATCTTCGATCTGATCAGCTTGATTCGCACTGAAGGGCATTCGGTGCTGCTGGTCGAGCAGAATGCGCGCGCGGCGCTACGCGTCGCCGATTACGCCTACGTGATGGACGGCGGTCGCATCGCCATCGAGGGGTCGAGCACTGAGTTGGCTAACGATGCCCGGGTACGCGCTGCCTATCTCGGCGGGCATGCCAGCTGAAAGCTCTTGCGGGGCGTCCGATCACTGATCTTTGTCGTCATGCCCCGCACGATCGGCGCGCGCTAGATCGATCGAGCGCTAAGCTCGGTCGATCTCCATTTCCTTGAGTTTGCGATACAGCGTGGACAGGCTGATTCCCAGCGTCTCGGCGGCGCGCCGCTTGGCCGAAACCGACGCGCCGAATTCCGCCAGCACGTTGCGGATCAATTCCTTTTCGGCCAGATGGAGCGTCGATACCGGCGCGCTCTGAGTGGGGTCTTGAGCTTTTTCGAAAATCCTGAAGGGCAGGCTGTTGGTCGTGATATAAGCGGAGGGCTCCATATTTATGGCGTACTCGACGACGTTGGCGAGTTCTCTGACGTTTCCTTTCCAGCGGCAGGACAACAAGGTGCTTTCCGCGTCTGCGGTAAAGCCTTTGATCTTCTTGTTCAGCTTGGCGTTGTATTGCTTGAGCAGGCAAGACAGCAGCAGGCGCACATCGCCCGGACGACTCCTGAGCGGCGGAATATGCAAGGGGATGACATTGATTCGGTAATACAGGTCCTCGCGGAATTCGCCACGCTCGACCATGCTTTCGAGATCCTTGTTGGTCGCCGCAATCAGGCGGACATCGACATTTATGCTCTTGTGTCCGCCCAACTTCTCGACGGTCTTCTCTTGAATGACGCGCAACAGTTTCGGCTGCAAATGCAGCGGCATGTCGCCGATTTCGTCGAGGAAGATCGTTCCGCCATGCGCTAGCTGGAATTTTCCCGGACGGCCGCCGCGCGAGGCGCCGGTAAATGAACCTTCTTCGTAGCCGAACAACTCGCTCTCAATCAGCGCTTCGGGCATCGCCGCACAATTGATGGCGATAAACGGGCTCTTGCATCGGGGGCTGCAATGGTGAATGGCGCGGGCAAACAGCTCCTTTCCGGTTCCACTTTCTCCGGTGATCAGAATGCTCGAACTTCCGGCGGCAACCCTGAGCGCTGTCTCCTTGAGCTGAATCATCGCCGGGCTGTCGCCGATAATCTGCTCAAATGACGTCGATAAGGCGGCCGTGGTGAGCTTGTTGATGACCTTGTAGACATCCTCCATCTTCTTCAGGACGATGATCGACCCGGCGTTTTTTTCCTCGAGGATCACGGTGCTGCCAGAAATGAGGCAATGCACATCGAGGTCCGGATTGCTGACGCGCCACTCGATGTTGTTGAATTTGGTTCCGTCGTTTACGAGCGCGGTAATGTAGGGGACGGCAAAAACGTCGCCAATGTTTTTACCAATCAGCGTTTCGCTCTTGGCGCGCAGTATTTCTTCGAGCACCGAATTCAGATAGACGATACGGCCGTTCTCGTCGGTGGCGGCGATTCCTTCGTCGATTGAATTCATGATCGAAATCAATTGATTCCGTGCGACGGTCAGCTTGGTCGTCGCTTCCTTCTCACGCAGTTTGCCGACGATGAGATCAGCCATGCGTTCGGTAAACTCGATCAGATTCTTCTGGTTCTCGAGCAGCCTTTGGCGCGACGATTCGGTGATCGCGATCAGGCCGATCGCGCCGATACATTTTTCCAAATTGCGGATGGGAACGCAGATCATGGCTTCCAGGTTGCAGTTCTCCTGAATTCCACACGATAAGCAATGCTCGCTCTCGGTTTTTCCGCCAATGACCTGGGTGACACCTGTTTTGATCACGCCGCCGATGACGTACTTTTCCTTGATTTCCTTGACTTCGAGTTTGTAGTGCTTCTTGGTGTCGCCGATTTTCCGGAAATCGGCGTCGGAGATGATGACGTCGATATCCAGAACGCTCGCTATGGCTTCAGAGATCTGCTGAACAGCATCTCGTATATCTAACAGCCCGGTCATTGATCTTCGCTCTGAATGAATTGGATAGGACAACAACTATACGGATCTTCGCTGTTTCGCACACGACCTGGAACGTCTGTGACGATAGCCTGGCAGCTGCCTCCAGACCTTGCTGTGTGACCGGGGCAGCTTGCTGACGGAGAAAACGCAGCTTTGAAGACTACTCGAATTTTGCAGCGGCGTCGCGCATAGATCGCTCGTCTGGGCGCTGCGCCAAGCGGATGGGGCGCTCTGGCTAGCGCGCAGGCGAGGGCCTTGTTCGCCACGGTGAGATCGGATCGCCGGGCAAGGCTGCGTGCTGCGGAAAGTCTTGCCGTAAACAGATCGCCGCGTCGAAGGCTGCTAAAAAGAGCTTTGCCGCGTTCGCCAAGCGTTGGGGGCGGCAATAGGCTCAGCAAGACAATGCTTGCTGAGCCTATGAAGAGGACCTGCTCGACTAGTTGACGTAGTCGGCGAAGACTTTGAACAACATCTGAATCGCCGTGGCGCCCGCATCTTGATGGCCCAAGGCGCGTTCGCCGACGTAGTGGGCGCGCCCCCGGTTGGCAACCAGATTCTTGGTGTCTTCCACACCCTGCGCCGCCGCCGCGCTGGCATTGGCTAGCGCCACCTGCAACGACGAGTTGTTCGCCGCCGCCGCCTCAAGTGCGATGCTGGCCGGGGCCAGCGCGTCGATCAGGGTTTTGTCGCCGACGTCGGATTTGCCCAGGGTTTTTACTCCGGAAAGACTCGCAGCGAACATGTTGGCGAGCTCTTGTACGCCGACTTCTGTGGTCTCTCCCAGGGCCTTGCCGGCTTTCATGAAAATCGTGCCAAATAGCGGACCAGAAGCGCCGCCCATCGACTTGACCAGTGTCGTTCCGGTTTTTCCGAGTGCAAACCCTGTTTTTGTCGAGCCCAACTCCGGAATGATTTTTTCGACTGCGCAACATCCTGCGCAAATGCTGGTGCCGAAATCGGCATCGCCCAATTTTCCATCCAACTCGTTGAGGTAATCACGATTGGCGATAATCACCTTGGAAAACTCGGCAATGATATTCACCACATCGACGGCTGCTAATTTGTCCATTTATAGGTACCTTTCAATACGGGTCAAAACTGCTTGAATGCAATGCTGTCGGCAGGGGCGTCGAGCAAGCTTTTCAATTCGCCATCCAGACGCAACAGGCTGATCGACGCGCCGGCCATTTCGAGTGCCGTCATGTATTCGCCAACGTAGGTCCGGTAGATCTTGATTCCACGCTCGGCGCAAATTTCGCTGACTTTCTTGTTGACGATATACAGCTCCATCAGCGGGGTCGCGCCAAGCCCATTGACCAGAACGGCGACTTCGTCGCCCTTGGCGAACGGCAGGTCGGTGATTATTTTTTCAAGCAGGACTGAAGTGATTTCATCGGCGGTGGTGATCTTGCATCGGTTTATTCCCGGTTCGCCGTGAATTCCCATGCCGATTTCGACTTCGTCGTCAGCCAGGTGGAAATTGGCTTTCCCGGCAATCGGGACGATGCAGGGGGTCAGCGCCATTCCCATCGAGCGGACGTTGGCGACGGTTTTCTCGGCAACGCGTTTGACCTCAGCCAGATCAGCGCCTCGCGCCGCCATCGCGCCGGCGATTTTATGGACGAAGATGGTTCCCGCAATTCCGCGGCGTCCGGTCGTGTAGGTGCTGTTCTTGACGGCGACGTCGTCATCGACGATGACCCTGGCAACCTTGACGTCTTCGAACTCGGCCATTTCCTCGGCCATTTGCGAGTTCATCAAGTCGCCCGAGTAGTTCTTGATGACCATCAGCACGCCGGCGCCGCTGTCTGCCGCCTTCGCCGCCTCGAGGAAATGATCGGGGGTGGGCGACGAAAATACGTTGCCGATGCACGCGGCGTCGAGCATCCCTTTGCCGATGAAACCCGCGTGTGCCGGCTCATGGCCACTGCCGCCGCCGGAGATGATGCCGACTTTTCCGGCAATCGGCGAAAGTCGATTGACGAGACAATTGTAGTCAGGCAGTTTTCGCACATAGTCAGGATGCGCGGCGACCATTCCGGTCAACATGTCTTGAAGTACATGATCGGGCGCGTTGATTATTTTTTTCATAAATTCACCATGCATATAAGTCGCAGAATGTTCGTGTCGTTCAATTCACCGGTCATTCTGCGGTAATTGTCAATAAACGGTCCAGTCGCCAGTAGCGAATACGCTTTGGGCCATTTCGTCCGGCCTTGGGCGCACGCGCAACTGCCCACCAAAGCAGCTGTTGAGGCATTGCTTTGATCGTCATGCAAATGGCTGTCCTCGCTTGCACGAGCAATGAGCACATTACGTGCCAATGCGAGATTGTCAAAGGAGGCGGCGGTGAAAGCTGGTATTTCCGGCGTTGATTCTTGTGGATTGCGACATCCGCCGCAACGATAAGTCGGCCATTGCCCGGCGCTTGTCTTGCGAGGGAGGGGGGCGGTTGACCGCTTTTCATTTTTCGCAAGAATAGTGAGAAATGGCTGAGAAACTTGAGAAACAGCTTTTTCGGTCAAAGCCATGAGCGACGAAAAGCCGGCCTGGGTTGCATCGGAAAATTCCTTGGTGCGGTTCATGGCACCATACGCTTCCCCGCGATTTCCTCGGCGCGTTGCTTGGCGGCCGCTATGATTCTGCGGCCTCTTCGCCGGTGACAACATACCAGGTGTCCGCCTGTCTTTGCCTTGGTCGCCTGCAGGGCAAGGGCGAGAGCAGCAGCGCCCTGTAAATCGTTGGACAATCGTCAATTGCAGTTGAGCAGATTGCCGATGAGCTGACAAACCTTGCCGTCGCTCCGGATCAGCTTGCTTCCTGTCTTGTTGTATCTGCCGCCCAAATTATCCCAGCAGTTGGCCTTGTCGCATGAAGTGACTGTTGTGGGGTGGGGCTTTGGTGGTGGCAGGGGCTCAGGCTGAACGTCGCCTCCGTGACAAAGCGCCAACTGTCGAGCCTTGTCTTTCTCTGACGCTCCTGTGCGCTCAACATTCCTAACGCATGTGCTGACCGCATCGCTCGAAATGCCTGAGGAACGCTGGGCCGATCCGGCCGTACGGCACGCCGCGATCATCTCGGCCTTGACGTTTTGCGACGCGCCACGCCGTTCGACGTCCTTCACGCAAGTGGCCACCGCTTCAGCGTCGTCGTCTGAAATCTTCGCTGTGGCTGACTTCTTCACTGCCTCAGAATCCTGACGCTGCTGTTGGGCTTGCTGAGCTGCACGCGCAGAGGCCTTTTCTTCATCGAGAGCAGCTGCTTCGTTCTGTAGTCGTTGCCCCCTTTGCTGGGCCTCATGGCTCTGCTGTTGCGTGACCGGGGCGCGGTCAGGCATCAGCTCCGACGTGCTGTCAGCCTTGCAGGCGGTGTCAGAGAACTGGACCTTGCCGTCAGCCCCTTTGCACTTGAAGACATCGGCATCAGCGGAAACCGCCGTGGAGGCTAAAACTGCCAGGAGAAAATACTTCAGCATTTTGCGCCTTCGAAAAATTGTCGTGGCCGGTGCATTGCTGATCACTGGCGGGGCGGGCTCGCCAATTATGCGCTTAAAACTAGCCAAGCTTCCCGGGCAAAGCGTTCCTGGCACTTAGACGGGGGTGGCGCTAGGCTCGGGCCAGACCTTCAGGAGCCCCCGAAAAGTCTCAGCTGAAACGCTTGCGTATAAAAAGTCGATAAAAAACCCGCACTTGGGCGGGTTCTGTGGGGGCTGCTGGACTGCGTTGGATGTTGAACTGGCCTCCTCGACGGGAATCGAACCCATATCTCACGCTTAGGAGGCGCGTGCACTATCCATTATGCTACGAGGAGGTCGACGCGTATTCTATCGCGTCGGGGCGGTCGGCCGCCAGTTTCTGTTGATTTCAGGAGAATGATGATGCTCAAGCGAATCGGATTGTTGCTGTCGCTGGTCGCGTTTAACCTGGCCTGGGCCGACGACGTGCCGGCGGTCGGCAGTCTGGCGCCGGCGTTTGACTTGTCCGATCAGGGCGGGCGCGATGTTTCGCTCGACAGCTTGCGCGGCAAGTGGGTGGTGCTCTATTTTTACCCGAAAAACGATACGCCGGGCTGTACCGAGGAAGCCTGCAGCTTTCGAGACGACCTCGCGCAACTCACCGCGCTCGGCGCGCAGATCGTCGGCGTGAGCATCGACAGCGCAACGTCGAACGCCGCCTTTGCCAGCAAGTACCATCTGCCTTTCCCGCTGCTCGCCGACCACGACGGCGACGTGGCGCGGCGTTATGGCGCCTACGCCGACTGGTTTGTCGCGCGTTTCGCGCGGCGTTATACGTTTCTGATCGACCCGCAGGGTAAAATTGCGAAAACCTATCTCAAGGTCGATACCTCGAAGCATTCCGCCGAGATTATTGCCGACCTCAAGCAACTGTCCTCATCCTCCCGAAAGTAAGCTCACTTCATGCCGCAACTGATTCTGTCCGATGCCTCGCTCGCCTATGGCCACGTTCCTCTTCTTGACCACGCCGATTTTCAGCTCGATCCGGGCGAACGCGTTGCGCTGATCGGCCGCAACGGCACCGGCAAATCGTCGATGTTGCGCGCTCTGGCCGGCCAGGGCGCGCTTGACGACGGCAGCGTCTGGCTGCAGCCCGGAATCCGCATGGGCTATGTGCCGCAGGAACCGCCGTTTGACCCCGAGCTGACCGTGTTCGCCGCGGTGGTCGCCGGCATGGGCGAGGTTTCCGCGCTGCTCGCCGATTATCACGCGGTGGCGCATGCGATGGGCGAAGCCGACGCCGATCACGAAGCGCTGCTCGAGCGCATGCATCGCTTGCAGGGCGAGCTTGAATCGCGCAACGCCTGGTCGTTCGAGTCGCAGGTCGAACGCGTGATCCAGCGCTTTTCGCTCGATCCCGAGGCGCGCGTCGGGACGCTCTCGGGCGGCCAGAAAAAGCGTCTGGCGCTGGCCCAGGCGCTGGCCATCTCGCCCGATCTGCTGCTGCTCGACGAGCCGACCAACCACCTCGATATCGGCGCCATCGAATGGCTCGAGGATTTTCTGATCTCATCGAACGTGGCGATGGTCTTCATCACCCATGACCGGCGCTTTCTCGACCGCGTGTCGACGCGAATCGTCGAGCTCGATCGCGGCCGCCTGCTTTCGTGCCCCGGAAACTTCTCAGCCTACCTTGCCAAGAAGGAAATGATCCTGCACGACGAGGCGATTCAGAGCGCCAAGTTCGACAAGTTCCTGGCGCAAGAAGAAGTGTGGATTCGCAAAGGCGTCGAAGCGCGACGAACGCGCAACGAAGGGCGCGTGCTGCGTCTCGAGCAGCTTCGCCGCGACCGTGCGGCGCGCCGCGAGCGTCAGGGCAAGGTCGAACTGGCGCTCGATTCGGGCGACAAGAGCGGCAAGCTGGTCGCCGAACTGGCGCACGTCAGCAAGAGCTTTGGCGAAGGTGAGCAAAAGCTCACCGTGGTTCACGATTTCTCGTGCCGCTTGCAGCGCGGCGACAAGATCGGTCTGATCGGCCCCAACGGCGCCGGCAAGACGACGTTGCTGCGCATGATTCTCGGCGAGTTGGCGCCCGATTCGGGGACCGTGCGGCTGGGAACCAAGATCCAGGTCGCCTATTTCGACCAGTTTCGCACGCAACTCGACGAGGAGGCGGCGCTCGTCGATGTGATCTCGCCGGGTTCGGATTTCGTCGAGATCGGCAACGAGAAAAAGCACGTCATCGGCTATCTCGGCGATTTCCTGTTCGCGCCGCAGCGCGCGCGTTCGCCGGTCAAGTCGTTGTCCGGCGGCGAACGCAATCGTCTGTTGCTGGCGCGACTGTTCGCGCGGCCGGCCAACGTGCTGGTGCTCGACGAGCCGACCAACGACCTCGACATCGAGACGCTCGAGTTGCTCGAACAGTTGTTGCAGGAGTACAAGGGGACGTTGTTCCTGGTCAGCCATGACCGCACCTTCATCGACAACGTCGTGACGCAGACCATCGCCTACGAGGGCGACGGCGTTTGGCGCGAATATGCCGGCGGTTATCAGGACTGGGCTGATTATCAGGTCAAGCGGCGCGCCGATGAGGCCGCCGCACAATCGGCAGCGAAGCGCGACGAAGCGGGCAGCGCGACCTCGGCGCAAGCGTTACCGGCGGCCAAGGTCAAAGCCGACGGTAGCCGCAAGCTCAGTTACAAGGAATCGCGCGAGCTTGAGCAATTGCCGCAACAGATCGCCGCGCTCGAAGCCGAGCAGAAAGCGATCAGCCTGCAGCTTGCTGATCCTGACTTTTACCAGTCGGTGGGCGCAGACGCGTCGGCGCTGTCGCAGCGTCTTGCCGCAATCGACGACGAGTTGCTGGCGCTGCTCGAACGCTGGGAAGCGCTGGGCGGCTGAGGTCGGCTAGCGGCCGCCGGCCTTTCTGATCGCCTCGCGGATCTGCGGCAATGCCGCCTGGGTGGCTTTTTCGCCTTCCATGATCGCGTCGTGACGCGCCAGAAAATCGGTCGAGCCGACGTTGCCGACCAGTGGTCGAATCACGACGTCGGCGTCCTTGAGCTCGTAGCGCGCGAGGTTCTGCCCCATGATCGTGAAGGTTTGCAGCAGGATGTCGAGGGTGCCGCGCAGCGGCTGCTTGCCGGGCTGCGCCGAGATGTCGACGGCGATCACCAGGTCGGCGCCGAGTTGCCGTGCGAAGCGTACCGGAACCAGGCTCGACAGCCCGCCGTCGACGTATTCGTGACCGTTGATGGCGACCGGCTTGAAAACGCCGGGGACGGTCGCCGAGGCGCGTACTGCCATACCGGTGTTGCCGGTGCGAAAGAGGATGGCCTCGCCGCTACGCAGGTCGGTGGCAACGACGGCGAAAGGTTTCTTGAGCGTTTCGATCGGGCGATTGGCCACGGCGTCATTGACGAACTTCTGCAGTCCCTCACCCTTGAGCACGCCGCGATCAGGCACCGACCAGTCGGCGAGCTTCGTCTCGTCGAGCTTGTGTGCCAGCGCCTGCAATTCGAAGCCGTTGTTGCCAGCCGCGTAGAGCGCGCCAACGACGGCGCCGGCGCTGGTGCCGACGACGATGTCGGGAATGATCCCCTGCGCTTCGAGCGCCTTGATCACGCCGATGTGCGCGAAGCCGCGCGCGGCGCCGCCGCCGAGCGCAAGGCCGAGCTTGATCGGCTTGTTGGCGACTGCCGGCGACCCCGGCGGCGACTGCGCTGCCGGGCGCTCGCTGGCGGGTTTGGAGGCGCAGGCCGAAAGGACAAGTACGGCAAGCGTCGCGAGTGCGGCAAGCAGGGGGTGAAGTTGGTGTTGGCGCATGGATGTCTCATCTCGATGAGCCGCGATTGTAACGCGCTCGGCCGTAGCCGCTCGCGCGGCGCTCACGCGTGCCAGAGCCAGGGCAGGGCGCCGAGCGCAGCGAAGAATACCGCGAGATGGAAGATCGCCCAGCACAGATAGCGGCGCGCGATCTGGTCGGGATCGAGGTTGGAGATCAAATAGAGCTGCCCTTCAGCCGGGCAGCGTAGCGTATTCAGGTCGGCCTCGCGGCGCGCCTCGCGATGCACTTTTTCGACCTCGCGCCGTGCTGCCTGGCGTGCCAACGACCACTCCTTGACGTCGATGGTGCCGTCAGCGTTGAGGTCGAAGCGTTTGAGCAGCGTCGCCTGATCGTTCTTCCATTCGGCGAGCAATGCCTTGATGTCGCTCGCCGCGTCGAGTTCAAGCGTGGCGCCGCCAATCGATCGAAACTCGCCGAGCGCGTAAATGGGATCGTCGATCAACAGCTTCCATTCAGTGTAACGGCGGTCAGCTTTGACCCAGCTTTCCTTGTGCCGGGTCAGAATTTCGGCATTGTCGACGTCGATCAGGCAGCGGCCGCTGCCGTCTTCGAGGATCAAGGCGACGTCGCTTTCGCCGCTGCTCACGGTGTGCCATTTTTCGCTGCCTGATTTTTCCTCGACCCGGTAGCGGTACCACAGGCAAGGCAACGACGTCAGGTGCGAGATCAGTGGCGGATAATCGAGCGGCTTGCCGATGCCGCGCAGTTCGACATAGCCCTGCGCCGCCGAGGCGATGCGCGAGGTCGGCGTGTCGGCGATGGCGCGGCGGCGGCGTAGTGTCGATAGCCAGGCGACGAGGCTGACTGCCGCCATCAAGCCGACACAGACCAGCCAGCCACTGCGCGATTCGAGCTTGGCGCCGACCAGCAAGAGCAGCAGTTGCGCGCCGGAGGTGATGAACTGGCCGTACTCCCGGCGCAGGCTGACGATCATGGCGTGAAGCTTGGGCAGGAATCCCGGCTAGCTGAAGAGTTGTTTCATGTCGACGTCGGCCTTCTCGACCGTCGAGAACTCAAGCAGCGGTTTGCTCTCGAAATTGAACGCGCGGGCAATCAGCGCGTCGGGAAACTGTTCGACGCGGACATTGTTGATATTGACCGCGTCGTTATAGAGTTCGCGCCGGTCGGCGATGCCATTTTCCAGGCTGGCGATGCGTTGCTGCAACTGCATGAAGTTGTCGTTGGCTTTGAGTTCCGGGTACGCCTCGGCGACCGCAAAGATCTGACCAAGCCCCAGTCGCAGCGCGCCTTCGGCGGCGCCGAGCGCGCCGATATCCTGCGTTTCGCGTGCCGCTTGGACCTGTGAGCGCGCTTCGATCACGCGCTGCAAGGTGTTCTGCTCGAACTGCTTGTATTGCTTGCAGACCTCGACCAGTTTGGGCAACTCGTCATGGCGCTGCTTGAGCAGCACGTCGATATTGGCCCAGGCTTTGGCGACCCCGTGTTTGAGGGTGACCAGGCCGTTGTAGAGCACGATCGCGTAGAGCGCGACAACGGCGAGGATGCCGAAGAACATGATGCTGCCGATGGCCATGCTGATCTCCCTGGGGTAATGAATTGCGCTCGCTACGGCGTTACGACGCCAATTCGTCGTTCGACGGATTTTCTTGCGGCGATCCGGAATCTTGCACCATGAAGCGCGCGACGATTTCCTCCGGGACGTTGAGGCGCGAAAGCAGCGTCTCACGCTTGATATGCAGCAATTTTTCGATCGCGCTCAAATCGTCAGGCAGCGCCGCGTCGCTCCAGTCGCTGCTGGTGTGGCGCGCCAGGTTGACCGCCAGGATCACATTTCTAACCCGCGGCTGGAACGCGTTGGCATCGTCCATCAGGGTGCTGAGCAGCTCGGGCAGGTGCCAGGCGGTACACAGCGCGCGCTGCAAATCGAAGAGCGGGAAACCGAGTACCTGCTGCTGCGCCGCGGCGCTGCGCAAGGTCGTGTCGGCCAGATGGCGGTCGCGAATTTCGATGGCCAGGCGGGGCGCGAAACACCACAGCAGAATTTCGGCCAAATCGTGCAGCAACGCCGCCAGCGCCACCTCCTCGATATTCATGTCGTGCCGCTCGAACGCCCAGTCGTGCGCGTAACTCGATGCGCGCTGAACGCGGCGGATGACCTGCAATACGCCGAGCAAGGCCTGCGGCTCGCTCTTGAGCGTCGCTTCGATGGTTACCGGCGCTTCGAAGTGAGCAAAGAACGGCTCGATGCCGAGCATCATCACGGCATTGGCAATGGTCGTGATGTCGGAGCGCAGATGCTTGCCGCGGAAGGGCTGAATGTACGCCAGGACGCGGATCGCCAGCAGCGGATCCTGCAGTACGATGGCAGCGATGTCGCGGCCGCTGACCCGGTCGATGTTCTGGCGTGCTTCTTCGAGTCGCCGAGCGGTTTGCCGCAGAATGGGAATTTCAGCCTTGCTGAAAAAGAGTACCCAGGCCTCAAGGTCGTGCAGCGGCTGATCAAGCATTGGCATCAATTGGTCCCGAAAAAACAGGCTGGATACTCGGTCGGACGAGAGGGGTCACAGATTTCCGGCTTATGGTACGCGTAGCCCGCGTTACGGGCAAGGCGACGAATCGGGACGCGGCGGCTTCGACTGTCGCCGACAACGCCAGTCCGTTTATTTCGCGGCGCCGGTGGCCAGTTTTTGCGCCAGTTCAACGGCGCTTCTAACACCCATCTTGTCGAGCAGACTGGAGCGGTGAACCTCGACGGTACGCACGCTGATCTGCAGCTCGTCGGCAATCAGTTTATTGAGTTTTCCGGCGAGAACGAGTGCCATGACCTGGCGTTCCCGGGTGGTCAGGCGATTGATCCGCGCGTTGATCGAGTCGGTCGAAGCGGCGGCGGCACAGCGTGCCGCATCGAGCTTGAGCGCTTCAATGACGCGATCGACGAGCACGTTGTCGTTGCAGGGTTTTTCGAAAAAATCGAAAGCGCCGGTTTTGAGCGTCGAAACGGCCATCGGCACATCGCCGTGGCCGGTCAGGAAAATCACCGGCAAGCTGCAACCGCGTTCGAGCAGGCGGTCAAACAACTCGGTGCCGCTCATGTCCTCCATGCGGATATCGAGCAGGATGCAACCGGCGAGGGAAGGCTCCCATGCCTCGAGAAAGGCTTCGGCCGAAGCGTAGAGGAGGCTGGCTACGCCGCGCGACTGCAGTAGCCAGCTCAGTGAGTCGCGAACGGCCTCGTCGTCGTCAACAATGTAGGCATGGGGTGTCATGGCGATATGATTGGCAGGGTGATGACAAAAATACAGCCGCCGTCGGGGTTGTCTTCAACCCACAGACGACCGTGGTGAAATTCGATGATCGAACGGCAGATGTTGAGCCCGATTCCCATGCCCTCGGCCTTGGTCGAGAAGAACGGCGTGAACAGTCTCTCGGAAACCTCTGTCGGGATGCCAGGGCCCAGGTCGACCACGCTGATCTGCATCTGGTCACCGACCTGATTGAGTTTGATCGTCAAACGCCGTCGTTCCGGAGCGACATGGCTCATCGCTTCGATTCCGTTGCGCATCAGGTTGAGCAAGACTTGCTCGATCATCACCCGGTCGGCCATCAGCTTGGGCAGTGTCTGCGGAATCTCGGGAACGATACGGATGCTGAGCAACTTGGCGGCGGCTTGCATGAAGCCAACGCTGTCGTCGATGACATCGGCCAGATCGCAAGGCGCCAGTTTGGGTTCGCTTTTGCGAACGAAATCATGGACTCGCCCGATGATACGTCCGGCGCGCTGCGCCTGAACGCCGAGCTTGGTCAGTGCGTTTTTCAGTTCGTCGGCGGTGAATTGGCCTGATTCGAGCTTGTTGAGACAGCCGGTGTTATAACTGCTGATCGCGGCGAGCGGTTGATTGAGTTCGTGCGCTAGGGTCGAGGCCATCTCGCCCATGGTCGTCAGGCGCGAAGTGAACTGCAGTTTTTCCTGTTGCTGACGGGCGATCTCTTCGATGTACTTACGTGCCGTGACATCGACGACCGACGCCATCCAGCCAGTGTGCAGGCCATCTTCATTGATCAGCGGCGCTTCGTGGATCAGTGCGTCGAAGCGGCTGCCGTCTTTGCGGATGAAACGGAATTCGACGCCTTCGCACGGCGCTTTTCCTTCAGTGACCGCATCGTGGAAAGCCTGGGCTCGCTCGGCGTCTTCGGGGGCCCAATAGTTGATCGGCAGCCGGGCGTTGATCAGTTCCTCGGCGCTGAAACCGACCATCCGGCAAAAGGCCGGGTTGGCGTAGGTGATCAGTCCTTCCAGGTCGCGCGCGCGCATGCCGACGGTCAGCGAATCTTCCATCGCCTTGCGGAAGGCGTGCGCCGAGCGCAGCGCCTGCTCGGCGGCAATGCGGCTCTGGATGTGGCCACGCATGATCCACAGGCTGAATAACATGGCGGCGGCCAGCGCAATGATCAGTGCCGCGATCATCGCCTGGGCGAGGTTGATGTTGCTGCGGTACGCGGCGACCTGAAGCGCCATGCCAAAGCCCGGCGGGTCAAAGGGGATGACGTAGCTGATGGAGGTCGCCGAATTGCTGATTTTTGACTTGCTGGCCAATGTGTTGCCGTTGCCGTCAATAATGCGGACTTGATATTTTTCGGCGAACCACCAGGGGACCATGTGCTTCAGAATCGAATTGAGCGGGTAAACGCTGACCAGCGCGCCGCGGTATTGCCCGTTCTCGAAGATCGGCGAATAGACCTCGATCTGGTTGGCATCAGCGGTGCGATAGGCGTCGGTATAGACCGCTTTCCCCAATTTGCTGGCCACTTCGATCGAGCGCGACTGGACTTCGTCGCCGAGTCCGCCAAACCCCAGACGCGGAAGTTTCTGGGTCGGCTGCAAGGCGATGGGTTGAGCCGCAGAGTCAAGCCAGATTAGTTGCTGAAGATCGGGGTTGTTTTTGAGCAGGTGCTGGCTGCGCAATTCAAAAAGCGCGTTCCTATGGTTCCCCTTGGCCAGATCGTTGGCCAACTGCTGGAACTGCTCGGCGTTGCCTTCAAGGTGAAAGCTGATGCTCTGCTCCAACCAGAGCACATCGGCAATCAGCGTTGAACGTTGTTCGTCGGCCTCGTCCTGGCGCAGCAGCCAGAAGAGGACGATCAACAGGACAAGCAGCAGGCCCACAGCCAGCTTGAGTCCGGTCAAATACCAACTCGACCACTTAAGCGGCGCAAGTTTGCGCGATTTTCCCGGTTTCATGGCGACGGTCGCTAGCATTTGGACTAACGCTCTTGCTTAGCGGGCATCTTGAGCTTCCATTGCGGGATCATCTTTCCTGGTGTTCGCAGCGCGAAAACGCCTTCTTCCGTCGCGGGTTGGAACGAAGCCGCTACGCGCCAACTGAGGTCAGCGCCGATTCTATGGCATTTGCCGCACAAACCCCATAACCATTGCGCCGAATAGCAAACCAAGCGCGATCTATACGCCAGGAAGGAACGCGATGCGGTCCCTCCTGGCCGTACGACTTAACCGCCGGCGCCCATCAGCGCCAGCAGCACGCCGCCGGCGACCACGCTGGCGACCTGCCCAGCGGCGTTGGCGCCCATCGCGTGCATCAGCAGGAAGTTCTCGAAGTCCTCGTCCTGAGCGACGCGCTGACACACCCGGGCAGCCATCGGGAAGGCCGAGATGCCGGCCGCGCCGATGATCGGATTGACGGTGTTGCCGCCGGTGATCAGGTTGATGAACTTGGCAAACAGCACCCCAGCCGCGCAATCGACACAGAAGGCGAGCAAACCAAGGACCAGGATGAACAGCGTCGAGGTCTTGAGGAAGTCGGCGCCACCCATCGTCGAGCCGATCGCGAGGCCCAGCAGCAGGGTCACGGTATTGGCAATTTCATTCGACGAGGCCTTGGTCAGACGCTCGACCGCGCCCGATTCCTTCATCAGGTTGCCGAGCATCAGCATGCCGATCAGCGGGGTGGCGAAAGGCA
>Ga0316602_10000153_pt1 | contig 63491 bp, 60 predicted proteins | sample OWC_soil_day10_C_FD_203103 | JGI IMG/M metagenome (GOLD analysis project Ga0316602, IMG submission 203103) | Wetland soil microbial communities from Old Woman Creek delta, Ohio, United States - OWC_soil_day10_CT | ecosystem: Environmental > Terrestrial > Soil > Wetlands | place: USA: Ohio...
TTGTAGGGTGGTAATAATTTAGCCAGTGCGGCTGATTTACGTTCTGGTGAAATACGCTTCACGCTCTGTTCCCATCCTGTCATTAGTATTTTCGATGGGGGTGACAACTATCCTGACAGAGGGGGTGAGTGACTTGTGATTAGATTAAAATCATTCTCTAACTTATCAGATATATTTGCACAGCTCTTTTTTATTATGGCTACACTGTTATCAAATTCCAGAACCAATATGAACGCATATATTGTATCGTAAAAATTCTCACCACCCTCAGCTTCCCCCATAAAGTAAACAGGTCTTAGCGTAGGGAAAACTCGCAGAGAATAAATAAAATTGACGTTAGCATCAATCAAATCTCTCTCCACTCTGAAATCATTTATCAGATAATCAGAGTCTGGTTCAATATTATCATCGGCAGAATTCAGAATACTCAGAATTTCGTCATTTGTAATTTTTCTTTCCTCATTACCGAGAGGAATTTTAAGGTCATAGAACTGGACATTTTTTGTAAGCTCTAATCTGTCAATCATTAAATTATCCCTTATAAAATTTACAAGTCTAATGTTTTTCCTACACATCTTGTTAAATTGAGTTTTCCGCCGATTCTATAATTGCTATTTCATCATCAGCATAATTAATCAACCTCTGCATCGCTGCATTAAAACGATAGTCCACAACCAGTACCTCCTGTTCAATCCAGCGCTGTTCCTGCCTTAATTGCATAAGTTGAGGACAATCCGGCGCGGTATCCCAGGCATGTTTTCCGGCCCCAATCACCTCATTAACCTGGTGTGCTGACGGCCAAAAGTCCGGTAACCAGATCCGGCAAGGTCGGGCCAATGAGTGGGAAAGTTGTCGGGCAATCGTCAGACCATTCGGATCGAGATCGGGAAAATGTACCCAAGGTATATCCTGTCCGTATTGAGAAATCCACCGGCAGGCGGGGAGATAATTCAGGCCAGGGGCAAAGATAAGTATCAAACCATCAACAAGCGGTATATCAACATAGGCACCTAAATTTTCGACGGTCATGATCAGTTGCGCCGATGACATGTCCACAGAGAGTAAATCAAGTAGCATTCGTTCTGGCAAACAGCACTCCGAACGCCATCGACTCTCATCATCTGCAAACAAAACATTTTCCCTGTTATTGCTGGTAAACGTCAGCAGCAGCTCCGTCCCCTGGCTACGAAGCCGTAAGACATCATCATAGGTAACGGTTTGCCCTTTGGCCAAGGGTTGGCTCAGTCCTGCTTTACTATTACCTCGCCATGCCGACGCCGATTTATGATGGATCCTCTGCATGCGGCGAGGGATAGCCGGACGATGCCCTTTTCTGCCAATGACCTGTTGTTGTATCTGTTGCTGCACCTGCGCGAGCAGAATTTCCAGGCGCTCACTTTCCACCAGCCGCCAGCGATTGCGTGTGTAAGGGACGATAATACCCAGTTCAACCAGATAATTTCGTAGCGACTTTTCCTTAGCATTTTCGGACATCATTTGCCGTTCTTTCAGTTGCTGAAGAATATCGCCAAGTTCACTAACCGGGAAACCTAACTGAAACAGTTCCTGATGCATTAAATTTCTTTCGCCTCGTCACTTTCGGCATTCTCTGCTGTAGCCAGATTGCTATCAACGTCAAATGGCAGTTGCTGGGCGTCGCGGACGCCGGTAATTTTCACCTGATGGCGCGTAACACTTTGTCCGTTGACTCCCGTGTTCTCAGTTCTGACTATGCGCACCAACTGGTAGCCGGTTCCGGTAATTTTCCCTAACGTTTCCGGAGCTGCAACCAACATCTGGCAGCCGGTTCTTACCGCCAGTTCGTGGACTGTCGCCTGAGAAGCTGCATCCAGACGGGAAACCTCATCCATCACCAGCGGTAAAGTGAAAGGCTCTTTATTGCCATGAGAACTGCGTCCCCAGTGCCTGAGTACGGCAATCAGCACTGCAAGCCCAGAGCCAATTCGTTCCCCGGTTGACAGGCTGGAAGCGTTCAATGGTTCAAACTGCTCTGCACCACGACGCTGTATTAGCGTTTTTACATCCAGGTAGTTACGGTGATCCAGCAAATGTGAACCATCAATTTCATGTTGATTGATTTTTTTATACAGGTCAGCCAGAGCTTCAGTAACGGTTCCTGCCGTGGAAAAGAGATCGTCCATGCCGTAACCGCCTGATTTCAGAACGTTCAGAGTATCCTGAAAATGTTTAACCGTTCTGGCTTCCAGACGCACGCTGGCAACCTGCCCAAAGCCAATTCCGGTAAGTTCAGCACTTAACCGGCTTATCGCTCTTTTTTCATCGTTAATCCGGCGCGATAGCGCATCGGCCAGTTCATCCCGGCGCATCTGGAACGCGGCTTCGGTTTCAGCCAGCATCATCTGTGCATCTTTCGCCGCCTGAGACAATGCCAGCAGCATTTCCCGGGGTTGTGCGGTGCGCTGGATATCCTGACGAGCACGGCGGCGAAACAGCGCCACTGCGTGGCTATAAAGCGTGGCACAGACTTCAGCGATGTCAGATGTGTCCTGACCGCAGGACGCTAATTGCTGCATAAAGGGGTCGGCTGAAGAAATTGAATATTCAACAGTTAGCAGGGTCAGTTGAGCCAGCAAGGATTGATCGACCAGCAATGGCGTTCCTGGTGATAGTGTTTTTCCATTGACCAGCATCTCGCGCATTGCAGGTTCCAGCTCACCATAAGAGCCATCGGCTTTTAATGCGCTGATAATTCCTTTACGCTGCTGAGTTATCTGTTCAATTTTTTCCGTCAGGACAGTAAGTTTATCATTTTGATTTTTTAGATTTAATTCTTCTCTTGAGCGTTGCTGATGTACCTCTGCTGTTTTTGTATTACACTCTCCTAAATTATTATTCAGTTTTTTAAGTTGGCCCCGTAAATGCACGAATTGTGAGGCAAGTTTAGTTTCCAGGCCGAATGTGTAGGGAAATGGCAAATTATCCAGATCATTTTTAGCATCATCACGATTCTCGCGGTGGCGAGTAATCGCGGATCTCATATCTGAATAAAACTTATCTTTTTCAGCTAATTCTTTTTTTGCATTTGTGAGTTCTTGTTGAATCCATTCGCCGTCCTGTTCCAGCCGTTTTTGATCGCCTGATAAGAGGATTTGCGCTTGAGCTTCATCTTCCAGTATTTTCTGAGCATTAACATATTCCGGGTTAAGGTGAGCGCGCACATCGTCTAACTGTTTCACCAGTCGAACGCGCATTGAAAAGGTTTGCCAGGTTTTCTCGTTCTGCTCAGCCTGCTGGCGCACTTGCGCTATATTCTCCGGGTATTCTTCCCGTAGTAATGGATACTCTTTTTCTATCTGATTAATTAGCGGCTGATAGCGTTTAATATCGCGCCCGGCAGCTTCAGACCGCTTTATCTGATCAGCAACCTCGGCCAGCTCCTGAGTAAAATCCCGAAACAGAATTTTACTGTCTGGCTCACATTCCTGTAGTGCCAGCAAGAGACTCCGGCTTTTTTTCCACTGACTGGACACGATTCTGTGTTTTTCTTCAATATCAGTCAGAGCGGTATAACGATGATTTCGCTGTCGGCGAGTATCCTCCAGCGGCGGTTCGTCATCCCAGATAAATGGTGGGGCCGAGCTAATGGCCTTAAGATGTTCGTTGTGGCGTTCAACGTCTTCAATCTCACGTTCCAGCGTCTCGCTCTTTTCTTCTGCCAGTTGGATTTGTTGGTCCAATTGAAGGATAAGCGCCTCGCGGGCTTTATCACCTAATACGGGCTCTGAACGAATCTGGCTGATGCGACGGTATCGCGGTTCATCGATAACACACCAGGGCGGGAGGATACTCTCCACCGTGTTATATTCGTCGGTGATATCTTTAAAAAGTAACTCCGACTCGAACGACCCGTTGCGTAAAACCTCCACGGGTTGGGTTACGCTGATCAATATAACGTCGGGAAGCAGCCATTGTTCACCGTACTGTGAGAGCAATAACCTGGCGGCATCATCAGCATCTCCGTTAATAAGTATGGCAAACATTAACGGCCCTAATGCCGCCTCAAAATACCCGGCGTCTTGTACTTCAATATCTGCGTACAGTTCAGCAATCGATATTCCCGACACGTCAGCGGCAAGAGTCCGTAAATACTCAAGACTTCCGGCTTCTCTTCCACTCAGTTTGTCTCGACGCCCCTGGCATTGTTTGATTTCCGTTTCATAGCCAACGACTACCTGCCGAAGTGATTTAACGTGTAACGTGTGATCAAGAATAAGTTGTTCGCAGCGCTGCGGCGTTAAATCATCATCTGAAAAAATGGTACGTAAATAATTCACTGATGGCTGATATTGGTGCCACTGCTGACTCTGTTGCTCATAGCGTGCAATATCGATGTCAAGCTGCTTAATTTGTTCCTCTGCTTCGCTCTGACGTTGCGCTAATTGTTCTTTTTGTTCATTTAAGTGTAATTCTTGCTCTTGTTGCATCGCCAGTTGCTGCGCAAAGTCCTCATCGCTCAATGGCAACGATAGCATGCCTGCATCACGAAGCCGTTGCTGAAGACGTCGCTGTTTTTGATGATCGCTCTGTAGCGTCTTTTGATGCTGTTGTCGCCCGCCCAGTTGAGCGTCTTCGATACACCATTTTTCCAGTTGAGCACATTTTTCCCTAAACCAGCGCTGAGCGTCTGGAGGAGAGATATCATCCCCCAATTTTCGCGCGCTGTTTGCGGCGAAAGTATAAGCATTCAGGATATCCTGATGAGATCGTAACTGGCGCTCTGCATGGCTGAGGTCATTTCCCGCCTCTTTTTCCTGCTTCACGAGCTGTTCAATGAATATGGTTAATCCAGACAGCGTAAAAACCATGTTCCATTGGTTAATCTCATCATAGAGCTGTTTTGCATGGTTATATTGCGATGCCATTTTCTGAGCAATGTCATAACGCGTAACGACATTAGATAACTGTTTGGCCGTACGTAGCTGGCTCTCTTCATTCTCACTTTTTTTTCTTTCCAGCTCATCAACAATGCCTTGCTGGAGTTTGCTTGCTTCTTCCGCACTCTCTAACTGCGGTTCAAGTTTATTCAGTTCACCAATTGCTTTTTGCTCTCGATCAAAGTAAATCTTACCGCCATTAGCGCATAACAGTCTGGGTTCAATATCGCTTATCTGTTGTTGCGTTATTGACTGTTCCGATTTTATGGCGTCTTCCTTGCACCTCAGCGTACTCAGGGCTTCCTCAATTTTTTCCAGCTCACGTTCAATCCGGTATTTTTCTTTCTGAATAATAGTGCGCTCTTCATCATTCATCGCCAGTGCTTTCTCAATAACTGACCACGTATTGGCTGAAAATGATAAGCTCAACGTAAGTAATGAATTAAAAAATTGATAATCCTTTTGATAATTTTGCAGGTCTTGCTGCGTAAGCCTGACTTTGATCATGGACTCATGCACCATATTCACTACGGAATGTATATTCCCGCGAGTATGAGCCATTAAATAAGCGCTGAGATGTTTTTCTATCGATTTATCCAGACGCCCGGCCATTGCCGAATGAAGGATCTGGGCCAGACGGTATTTATCATCGGGTGACTGACAGGCTCGGGGTAAAATGCCATGCTGAAACAGTGCCAACATGTAGGCATTTGGATCTTTAAATGACTGAATAGCGCATCCTAATAGTGCTGCTTTATCGCGTAACTGATCTGTTGTTACCGGGTGAGCCACTTGTCCTTTACGATCAAGTAAACAATCCAGTGGGTTAACGCTATCGGGAAGTTTCAAACAAAATAGCTGGGTTTCTAATGTTGTTCCTGTCTTTTTTTCAGCCCTGACGACGTACAGATGCCGGTGGCCTGTCCCTCGGGCCTCAATCTCCAGAGCAACAATACTGGGCTGCCCTAAACGTGGAAACATTTCGCTGTCTTTTATTGATGTTGAAACTTTGAAATCATCCTTAGTCCCTAAGCTAATGTAGCGAATATCAGGGATTTGGCTGAACATAAACGCGCCCAATAAAGACGTTTTTCCCGCCCCATTATTGCCCAACAATGAAACGGTACCACCATACTGTCGCGATGTACGCAGTGCGTGAGGATTCACCAGATTTAACGTTCGGGCCATAATGCCATTAATGTTGACAATACTAAGGCTACGTATCAGAGGGTAGTGGTTCACAATTGTTCCCCTTCATGAGTCCCGGAAGCAAATAAATCGCCCGTTGTATCCATTTCTTCTTTGGCAGAGAAACGATCGCTCTCTGCCAAATCTTCATCTACATTATCCCGCGCTGCCTCATCAATATTGATCAGATAACCCTCCTGGATCAGTTCAGCCAGACGTTGTGGAATTTCTGACTCTTGCTGTAATCCTCGCAGCGGTTCAATAAAACGATAGATAGCGGGTGTTGTCTGGAAGGATTGCCGATCCTTAGAGAGTTGAATAAAGGCATAGCGATCGAATACTATGAGCGACTTTCTTATTTCATCCTGGATTTTAGATAAATCGTATTGGGTCTGTTGACCAGGACGACGGCGGAATAACTCCAGCAGTCTGGTTTCAGATAATTGATTACTCATTCGTTCCAGTAATTGATTCGTTGTGAACCACTCTTTTTGACTAAGCTGTTTTTCGAGTTCCATTGCAACAATAATCAGACCAGTGACCATCTGTAACTCATTAAATCGCTCTAAGGGGATTTTCCCTCGACGCAGAGGCAGTAAATAATAAACAGATTCATTTGAAAGGCATAAAGATAAAGATAAGCAATCGTAATACTCACAAAGCGGATGAAATGCCTGGTTAACAAATGAATACAGCATGTAGTCCGCAGGTAATATATTAATCCCTCTACGTAATTTATAATCTACGACGGGGAATAGAGGTGATTTCATCACATCCAAGAATGTATTAAATTGTTCACCCGGTGTGGATTCAAGCTCAGTCATCAAGGTCACCCTGTGAAATTAGCCATTGTTCTTCGATTTCGTAATTTGCTGACTCATCCATTAAGACCCACTCCGGGCAGATATCATCCTGAATATTGTCACTCTGTTTCATCAGTTCTTTTATTGTGCACTGTGCCAAGCGAAATTGATCCGTTTCATTGAATGGGAATTTACTTAAAATACTTCTGATAACAGAAACGTTACTCACCGGTTTATTATCACTTAATGCCTTTTCAACAAACTCCCTTGCGAAACTCTCTAACTGAAACGCAGGTATCTCCCGTACCAGTTCTTCATCATCATTATCATCAAGGAACAACGCATTATCCGCCGGAGGTGGCGGGGTGTCCCATTCACGTAATTGCATTAGCTTAACGGTCGAAGGTAATGCTAACGACCATGATGACCGACCAAACAACTCGATAGTACGATCGATTAAATATCCCAGATTAGCATTGGGATCCAACGCGATACGGATGCGTATACGGTCCAGCACGCTGCTAAAGAATCCGGATAAATCCCTTAAGGAATGATTAGCGAATTCTCGAACATCCATTAATGAACCAAAAAGGGAGGATAATGTATTTTTTAATCTCTGAGCCCCGCCTTTTTGTACTACTGTATTTTGCAAAATTTCCAGCTGCATTAATACCGCATCAGCACGGTTCATTACCAACATTCTCAAATCGTTAATTTGACCAGCCAGCGTGCGTATTATTTCCAGAAATTGCTGAATTTCCGTTTCCAGAGAAACACCAATTTCGGTTTGTATCTCGGAGCGCATTGAATGAAATTTAGAGATAAGGAATTCCTGGTTTTTAAAAACGCCCGTCAGCAGATCCTTCAAGCTCGGTAAAAAAAGTTCTACCTTCACCAACCATTCACTATCAGTAATTTTTTCTCCGTCGCTGGCGGCATTTAAACCGGAGAGTTCCTGATCAATTCTCAGATAACGTTGACTTAATGTTTCTTTATCCTCTAATTCATCAGATTGCTGGAAAGGTTTTAACAAATCATGTGCCAACTGAGTCAGACGATATGTTCCACCCACATCTGCGACAGACATTCCGGCCAGTGACAACAATCCCTGATCCAGCGCTCGTTTCAGAAAGTTATTAACCCGAACATCAGAGGTATTAGGATCTTCATTTATTCTTTCATCAACGTAACGGATGATGCTGTGACATGTGGTCTCATCGTAGCCGGAGTGTACAAAGTAATGCTCACTATTTGATTCGACACCTGTCTCCTCCATACCCCACATCGCCATCGCCGCCAGATAGCTAAACTCATTAGGAGTAAGATGCAAATTCGGCTGGTATTTACTGATTTTTAACAGTATGCAGCTTAGTGGGCTAGTAAACTGCTGCGGTGTGGGTGCGACATTGTCCATGATAAAGCTCACCTCGGCTTTTCTCGTTCAGTCTCCATGCTGTTATATCAAATTAATAGCTGGAGATCCTTTTTTCTCGCTGAAACAGTGACATAAATTCAACCTCCGCCTCAAAAACATTATAGAAATCGATAACAGCTTAAACGCCATTACTATCCCGGCAAATCTCTCCGCACAAGCGCAACTCCGGCGGCTTTGCCGGTGTAATAACCCCAATCCTGACTGGCAAAGAACCCTCTTTTTGGCATTGTTTCTTGATCAGCTGCCAGTTTTCGGTTTCAAACTCCATGTGAGTAATCAGGGAATCAAAGGCTCCATCGGCAACTTCTATTTTTAGCTGTTTATCTTCTCCACTGTCAGCGAAATTAGATTCAGCCTCCTTCGATACCTCGTTTCCCAGTCCATCGAGACTATTTTTTAACTCGTCAAAGCAACTTGCAGCAGCACGTGGCGTCTGGAAAAACAAACCACTAATGAAAATCGCTTCCATCACTTCATGGAAGGAAAAGGAGGTATCCCCATAAACAAAACGACTTCGACCGGTACTATTCACACCAGAGACACTTTCTTTTAGCAGCCCATCCTTCTGTAAGGTCATCAACGTTTGCTTGTTGTAGAGGATCACTGGCAGATTTTTAATTTCGTGGATATTTTCGCTAAGGCTCCAGCGTTCTTTATCTCCTTTGATAAAACCGGAAGCATCACAGCTACTTTCAATATCAAATTCTTCAGTAGGGATCCGCTCACGGTTAAACCAGGTTGTAAAATCCTCACCGTCTCCCATATCCTGATGCTGATATGCGCGGTAAACAGAGCTACGGCGATCAATGCCAATCCATTCAAGATCCCATGTGGTCGGTTTAGATGGTTTTCTTACTTCGTCAATATAGGCTCCAACATCCCGATCCAAGTAAGCGGTTAGCAATTCCTTCCACGGTTCAATCGCAAAAAAGATATTCTCCAGCGTTGTTCCTTCTTCAATCATCACGGTATGACGAAAGAACCTGAGAAGAAAAAAGGGATCGGTATCTGAAATGGCTTTCTGTATTGAGAGTAACGGAAGAGCTGTTGTTTCATCGTAATCAGAACGAAAGCGTAGTATTGAGTCCGAGCAGAAAATTAGTTTACCTTCCATCATTTATCTGGCTCCTGATGTTATGTAGCAATCCTTGGCTAATCTACCGCACAGCTTTTTTGCGCTTTATCTGGTTTGAAGGAAAGCATAGATGAGGTGGTGTACAAACCATAATACTCGGCTTACGTTCAGAAAGGAAAAACCAGAAAAAATTGGTGGTCATTCTGGTGGTCTTGACAACCCAAATTTTTAGGTTTAGCTTGTCAATCAGCCAGTTAATGGCAAAGGCGATCCCAGTCAGAGGAGCCAGATTTAAGAAGCCTGCTTTCGAGCGGGCTTTTTGCTTTTCACGCTTCTTTACGAATCCTGTGTGATTCGGATTCGCTAAGTTAGCGTGAAAAATCTCCCCGATGTATTTTCAGTTTTCCCTCCGCATCGGGAAAAATTAGTGGTTCTGATCTGGCGGTAAGTGTCAAGGTAGTTGTCACCCCAGGTTAAGTTAAGCGACCTGTTTTTCCCGCTCCGGATTCAGTGTTACCGGACCTTCCGGTTGCCAGTTTCTCGTTCTGCCTGACCAGCGCTCAGGATGGGCTTTCTGTGCCATCCGGTACAGGTCATCACGCTGCTTCAGCAGGGCATTATCTTCGCCACGGTGACGCTGCCCCGGCGTCACATACCGTATCCCACTGTGACGGTGCTCTTCGTTGTACCAGCGGGTAAATTTCTCCACCCACTGACGGGCCTCTCTCAGCGCCCTGAACCCCGACGACGGCCACTGTGGCACATATTTCAGCGTACGGAACAGCGACTCTGCATATGCGTTATCGTTACTCACCCGTGGCCTGCTGTGGGACGGCGTGATATTCAGTTCATACAGTTTCATCTGCAGGGTCTGTGATTTCATTGCGGCCCCGTTTCCGCATGCAGCACCAGTGGCTGACGCCAGCACCCCTCACGCATTACACTGCGGTGTATTAAGGCCGCGGCCTGTTCGCCACTTTCCGTTTCATGCACTTCGTAACCCGTGATTTTCCGGCTGTACAGGTCGATTATCATATACAGATAAAACCAGCGACCGCGCACCACCGAGGGTAACCAGGTGATGTCCCATGAGCACACCTGGCAGGGCGCACTGGCGGTGAAGGTTGTCGGCACCGGCACACTCTGTGGCCGTAACTGACGTCCCCGCCGATGGACTTCTCCATAACGGCGAAGCACCCGATAAAAGGTTGATTCGCTCGCCAGATAAATGCCTTTATCGGCCAGTCGTGGCACGATTTGTGATGGCGGCAGGCTCGCGTATTCCGGCCGGTGGCAGATATCCCGTATCTGTTGCTCTTCCTCTGTTGCTGAGGCGATTTCCCGGGGTGGGCCTTACGGCCCCCGGACGACCATCCTCCCGATACTTTTGCCACCGCCGCCAGGTACGCAGACTCAGACTGACTTCCCGACAGGCGATAACACGTCGGGCTCCGGATGCCACGGCTTCATTAATCCACAGGATGAACTGCCGGCGCTCATCTTCAGGCGTCAGTCTTCCCCGTCCGTTTCCCCGTAATAATCCCTGAGCTTTTTTCGTAGTACCAGTATCGCAGCCGCCTCCGCCAGTGCCTTCTCCTTACGGGCCAGCTCTCTCTTCAGCTGTTTATTCTCTTTCTGGCTCTGTTTCAGCGCGGCTTTATCATCCGGCGCAGAGGTCTGTAAAAAGGCCTGCTTCCACTGCGTCAGTTGTTCCGGATAAAGGCCTTTTTTACGGCAGTACTCTGCGACTTCAGCCTCAGAAAGCGTGGCGGTTTCCACGATGGCGGCAAAGCGCGCTTCTGCTGACCACTGTTCACTGTTTTTGTCTGCACCGGGCACCGGTTTCCCCTCTGCTTTAGCCTGATTACGCCAGTTATACAGAGTAGCTTCAGATATTCCATCCATCTGTGCAACAGCGGCCACGGTCATGTTGTAAGGGGGCAGCAGTTTTGCCAGCACTGACGCTTTACGCTCAGGGGAAATTCGTTTCATTTGTCACTCCGTTATCCTCAGAATTATTTTTCAGAGGGGGTGACAACTATCCTGACACTGAGGGTCTGGGGTCATTTCAGTTCAATAATGGAGTGACCACCATATATCTCTTACCGGCACGAAAATCTGCAGCCTCAAGCCCGCATTAAACCCTTCAAAACATCTGATACTCACGATCTGTATCTATTGGTTAATCCAAATGGATCACGACTCTGGTATCTCAAGTACCGTATTAATGGCAAAGAATCCCGCCTCGCTTTAGGTGCTTATCCTGATGTTTCTCTGGCTTACGCGCGACAGCAGCGTGATGGTATCCGTAAGCTACTGGTGCAGAAGATTAACCCGGCACAACAGCGTCAGCGTCTCACTGAAAAGGTAGCCTGGTCGCCGGAAAAAGCCTTCAAAGCCATAGCCCTGAGTTGGCATAAAAGCAATAAAACGTGGCCGGGAGATCACGACAATCGCGTGCTTGACCGTATGAATAAACATATTTTCCCGGTAATTGGTCATCTGCCGGTAACAGAACTGAGAGTTCAGCATTTCATCAATCTACTGAAACGCATTGGCGACTACCAGCAGGGACGGGAGTTAACTCAGTTGGCGATCATGCTCACCCTTCATGTTTTTATCCGTTCCAGTGAACTGCGCTTCGCCCGCTGGCCGGAGATTAATTTCAGAAAGGCTCTGGACTATCCCCGCCACTCGAGAAACTATCCCCAATATCCGCTACTCCGGGCGCGGGGCAAAAATGCGTACGCTGCATATTGTGCCGCTGTTCCAACAGGTCATCGACATTCTGGAACAGATAAGAGAAATCTCCGGTTATCAGGACGGGCTGACTCCACCATCGTAGACATATCCTGTCTTCACGACGGCTCGGAAGTGTCTGGGTTATCCGTAGAGATTCAGAGGGTTTTATTTTTCACTTTAGCTCAACAATACTTAGAAGTGTAATCACACCTTGATAAAAATGAAATAAATGATGTTTTAAAATGCAAGCTTCTTAATAATACAAGGAGTCATGGAATGGGCAGTGTTGGTATTGTGGGGTTGGGGAAGCAAGCGGAAGAATATATACATGTAATTAAAAATATCTCAGGGTGGGTTATTAAAGTAGTATGTGATCAGGATCCTTTTATAGCTTCAAAGATAGCTTCTGAATTAAATTGTTCTTTTTCCACTTTAATAGAGGATATGGTAACCATTGACAAGTGCGATATTTATCTGCTTTGTCTCCCGCATAACCAGTATTTCAAAGCTATGAGCATTCTTGCATATCCCAATTGTCATGTCAGTCAATGCGCAAAACCCGAACAAAATTATGACGTTGAAGATACTGCCCACATTCTTCTTGAATATACTTCGCCATTTAATCGAGATAATTTCGTATGCAGTACTGTCATCTCACGATGCTATGGAAATAAACAGGAAGAAGTAAGGCTGGTTGGTACCAAATGAATAATAACCGTTACACCAAAAGAGATGTTACTCAGTGGGCATGATGGGAAAACGATAGAACACATTTTAAATAACTTATCCTCAGATAAGATACTCGAGAACCAGCTCAATTCACTTTTTAAGCGTTCTAAAGATACAGATTTTGAAATAAATGAGCAGCTTAAACACCATCACATCATTGATGCTATCTATCGTTCTGAAACCCATATTTAAAAAGGAAATAATAAATTGATAGATTACTTGATGTTAAGTAACCTTACTAAATCTCTTGAAAATGAAGCGACCAGAGATGGCGTAACTAAACATGTCGGTGGTGCAGTTCCCGTAATCGATGGTGGTATATTAATTATCAAACGGGCTAGCCATGAAACCTTTCTTCCTGATTATTGGGAGATTCCTGGCGGCGGAAGGGAAAAGTCAGACAACACAATCTTTAGCACTGTTGAACGGGAATTGCGTGAAGAAACAGGACTTGAGATAAAAAACATTGTTAGTTATCTAAATAGCTGCGCGGAATAGTAGATCACTGAAAGGGAACTCAGCCCGGATTGTGCGATCTGATCAATCGCCAAACATCACAAATCACCAGCCGGACTGAGCGATGCCGATCATAGCACCAATACCCCGTGACGAACGACGCCTGATACAGAAAGCTATCCATAAAACTCGCGATAAAAATCATGCCCGCAGGCTAACGGCTATGCTGATGCTTCATCGGGGTGAACGGGTCAGCGATGTTGCAAGAACACTCTGTTGTGCCCGTTCATCCGTTGGCCGCTGGATTAACTGGTTTACGCAGTCAGGCATTGAAGGCCTGAAATCCTTACCCGCAGGACGCACCCGCCGCTGGCCTTTTGAGCATATCTGCACCCTGTTGCGTGAACTGATAAAGCATTCTCCTGGCGATTTTGGTTATCAGCGTTCCCGCTGGAGTACCGAACTGCTGGCGATAAAAATCCGTGATGTCACAGGTTGTCCGCTACATGCTTCAACCATCCGGCGATGGTTACCTGCTGCCGGGCTGGTATGGCGCAGGGCCGCACCCACTCTGCGCATCCGTGACCCGCATAAGGATGAAAAGATGGCGGCAATCCACAAAGCGCTGGACGAATGCAGCACAGAACATCCGGTCTTTTATGAGGATGAAGTGGATATCCATCTCAACCCCAAAATCGGCGCAGACTGGCAGTTACGTGGGCAGCAAAAGCGAGTTGTCACGCCGGGCCAGAATGAAAAGTACTATCTTGCGGGTGCGCTGCACAGCGGAACGGGAAAAGTCAGCTACGTTGGTGGAAACAGTAAAGGTTCGTCCTTATTTATCAGGTTGTTAAAACATCTGAAGGCGACATATCGGCGGGCAAAAACGATTACGCTCATTGTCGATAACTACATCATCCACAAAAGCCGTGAAACATTGCGCTGGCTGAAAGTAAACCCGAAGTTCAGGGTAATTTATCAGCCGGTTTACTCGCCGTGGGTCAATCATGTGGAACGGTTGTGGCAGGCGCTTCATGAGACAATAACCCGAAATCACCAGTGCCGTTCAATGTGGCAACTGTTGAAAAAGGTTCGTCATTTTATGGATACCGTCAGCCCATTCCCCGGAGGAAAACATGGGCTGGCTAAAGTGTAGCGGTATTAGGATCAGTTAGTTAGGATTCTTTGATTACTCAACAAAGAACAATCCAAAAGTAAGGCAGTGGAACTTTTTGGTTTCTGTTTTTGATAGTCAGATCAAGCTTTGTCCCACTGAGCATGATGCATATCACATTATTAAAGGCATATCAGAGATAGATAATGCACTATTGATCTCTGAAGAAAGTAAAAATGTGCTTATCCAGGCTCTGGGATTCTTGCAAGAAGGAAGAATATAAATAATGGAAGGCTGGATTTTGACATCTTTTTTGGCAGCTTTGCTGTCTTCTGCAGAGAAAATAGCCCATCGCTATAACATGATTAAGATTGATGACATTTTTAGTTATACAATTATATTTCAGATACTATGTGCAGCAATTTCGTTGCCTATAGCAGCTTTAAATCCAGTCCTTCCATCGCCCAATGAATACCTTTCCTATGGATGGTTGATTCTCGCTGCTGTCTGCTGGGCTGGTTTTTCATTATTAACTTTTCATGCCGATAAGTTGCTGCAGGCATCTATTAAAGCTGGCATTTCCAGGTTAAGGATTATCTGGGCAGCAATAATTGGTTGGCTTTTCTTCAATGAATCATTTTCATCTGTGCACATCATAGGCATTGTTCTTATCTGGTTTTCACCTTTTGTAGTAGCAAGAATAAATGGGAAAGGCTCTTCCAGAGGGTTTATATTTGAGATTGCAGCAAGTATCATGATTGCACTGGCACTCACTTTTGACAAAATTAGTGCACAATATTTTGACGAATCAGTGATAGTGTTTTTTTCTTTTTTTAATAGCGCCATTATTATATTCATAATAAAAAATAGACAGTTGAATTTTTCTTGGCCCATTTTAAGGCTAGCAATGCCAGTTTCCATCATAAGTGTTATTTGTTATCTTTTACTGGTCTATTCATTAAAACATGGTGAAATATCCTTAGTCATATCTATATACATGACTTCACCAGTGCTTGTTACTTTAATGGCTATAAAAATACTGAAAGAATCAGAAAATATTTTGTATAAGATTATCTCCGTATGTTTTGCTGCTCTAGGCTGTATACTTACTATGTATTAAAGTAAAGACCAGATTCTCACTGGGTAGATGCCGGAACTGTTTTATGTCATTGATGTATTCAAAAAGGTGGTCATATTGGTGGTCTCTTAATTATCAGCAAATTATTGGCAAAGCCGAGCCCGGTCACAGCCATATTTAAAAAGCCCGCTTAAGAAAACCTGAGCGGGCTTTTTGCTTTTATTGCATTGCGCATGAAAAGCATCAGCTCAGAATAGCTTCCAGTCTGGCCAGTACTTCATTAACGACTTTCTCCGGTATACGTTCAAGACGTTTGCCGTTCCGGGCTTCCATATCAATGGCTCTGGGCTGATCGCAGCGAATAACGCCTGTCGTTTTAGTCCCCGCATCATCCAGTGAAACGGTAAAACCCGCTGTACGAGCAAAGTTACCGCCGCTGGTGACAGGAACGACAATGGGTAACCGGGTGAACTTGTTGAATAATGCGTGCGAAACGATAAGCACCGGGCACTTCCCACTTTGTTCATGTCCGGCAGCCGGATCCAGTGAAACGAGCCAGATTTCCCCTCTGTCCATTTACAGGATCTCCTTGCCCACGGCAGGCGCATCTATCCATTCCCGATCCTCTTCACTTGTTTCGGCGTGCGGATCGCACTGCGCCAGCAGTTCCTCAAGCGAATAACGGGGCCGCTTCCGGGGTTCAATAATCAGGCAGCCATTATCAATGGTTATGCCCACTTCGCTGTCCGTCGACAGCGCCAGCGTTTTCAGCACGGCGGGAGGAACCGCCAGCATGATGGATCCGCCGACTTTTTTCAGGCGAGTGATATACATAGAGCACCTCCGAATATTATATTTTAATATAACATCTACGGCAGGTAGCGCGCAATTTTTAGTCAGTTCCATTGTGGTTGGTTTCCTTAGCATAGCGAGGAGTGAAGCACCCTGGTTCATGATGGGTTTCGTTCTTGACACCGGAAACAGATAATAAAAAACTGTTTTTGCGGTTCAAAGAATTACGACTTATCAGATAAACGAAATGCGGCGCATCTCCGGTTCCGGGCTGCACCGCAGAGGCATTAGCGATAGCGCGAAGGCCAGATTTTTTCAGGTGCAACATCTAACGCTTCGGCAATCAACCTTTCGCCTTTAGGCCAACGGCGGGTAAGTGCATTTGCCAGCGTGGAGGACGCCAGCCCGGCCTGGCGCGAAAGTGCCGCCAGCGAAGTGCCACGTTTTTTCAGCGCCGCAATAATGTCGGCAGGATGCCAGTCAGATTGCATCATGCTTTGACCTCCACTCCGTCGATAAACTTCACGCCACTGGCAGTCCGCAACCAGCGCGGCGCTTTCATTTCCGCAGCAAAGTAGTTGATCAGGTCGCACAACAGCCCGCTAAGATGCTTCTCGGTGTCAGAGGCAAAGCCATGCCCTGAAAGGGTTTGCGTGATGGCAAGGCAGTAACGACAAAGCTCAGTACATTCAGGAGCAAAACGGGGAGTGGTCGTCGGGAGAGCGTCAACGGTCAGGCTTTCAACCAGATGGGGCGGAACGGGTTCTAACAGCGTTGGCTGGAGCAACGTCAGGCAGGTGTTGATTCTGCCGCAGAGTGCCATTTTCAGTGTCGGATCGTTACTTTCAATCAGGGTTTCGGCAAAGGTTTCGCAGTGACCAGCGAGTACGGTGAAATCCGTGGCAGCATTAAAGGGAACAGCAAGTAGCGAGTGTGCCTGGGTGGGGATCGTAGCCATAGTGGCAGCCTCCAGTATGTAGTTTGAAAACCACCACCAGAGGTTCCAATCTCATGGGTGGTGGACTGAACGGGGTTGGAACTACCGGCCATACTGGAACCGGCGCACCTTACGGTGCCCCCGCCCAGCCCACCATAATTTGGGTGTAGCTAAGCGCGCGACATAAAAAAAGACGCAGACGCGTCACATGTCGCCAGTATGGTTATATTTCGGGGTTCCAATCCCGGCACCTGATTTTGCAGATGCGGGTAAAAGATACCGTTTTCGTTCAAAAACGGCAAGGGTAAGCCGTGGAATACAGATCGCAGATTGTTATAAATAACCGTCACTATATTTCCACTGTCAGGCGTTTCAAGGAACTGAATATAGTACACCCGGACAGAGAAACCCGATTTAAGACGCCTGCTTACGAGCAGGCTTTTTGCTTTTGGCGTTCAGTAATAATTAGCGCCAGGTTGCCCCGGCGCTTTTAATTAGCTTGCCTGCACTCGCAGCGGTGCGGTGGCGGCAATCAGCCACTCGCGGGCGTCGCTGTTGACCCGAGGTAACAGCGTTTCTCGCACCTGCTGGTGATAATTATCCAGCCACTGCTTCTCCTGTTCGCTCAACAGGTTCCATTCCACCTGGCTTAAATCAATGGGGATCAGCGTCAGGGACGAGAAGCGGCAGAAGCCGGGCTGGCTTTCCACCACTTCCGCCTGATTTTCGATACGAATGCCGTAGCGATCCGCCAGATAGTAACCCGGTTCGATGGTCATAATATTTCCGGCGCTGAGTGGCCACGGGTTGACCTTTTTCGCAATACGCTGCGGTTGTTCGTGGATCAGCAACTGGTGACCGACGCCGTGTCCGGTGCCGTGATCGAAATCCAGCCCCAGATCCCAGAGCGCGCGGCGGGCAAAGGCATCAAGCTGGTGGCCGTGCGTACCGGCAGGAAATTGCAGGGTAAACATCGACAGAAAGCCTTTTAGCACGGCGGTGTAGTGCAGGCGCTGTTGCGCATCCAGCGGGCCAAATGACAGGGTACGCGTGGCGTCAGTGGTGCCGTTCTGGTACTGGCCGCCGGAATCGTTCAGGTAAAAGTTCGCGCGGGTGATGGCTTTGTTGGTCTTTTCGCTGCTGTGGTAGTGACACATGGCGGCGTTGCTGGCTGAGGCCGAAATGGTACTGAAACTCTGCTCGATAAACCCGGCCTGTTGCTGGCGAAATTCCAGTTGCTTCTGCTGGGCTTCCAGTTCGGTGACCGGGTTGCCAGCGGCTTCACGCGCCGGCACTTCCTGCGCCAGCCACGCCAGAAAATTCACCCACGCCGCGCCATCCTGCTGGTGGCTTTCGCGGTAGCCCGCCAGTTCAAGCGGATTTTTATGCGCTTTGATAAAGGTGATCGGATCCGCGCTCCACAGCACTTCGCCGCCTTGTTGTTCGATGGCAAAACGCAGTGCGACGGGGGCAAAATCACCGTCGAGCAGGATCCGTTTACCGGGCGCAACCTGCTGGCAACGCGGCAGAAATGCGTCGAAATCGCTCAGCGTCAGCGTGGCCTTCACTTCAGCAGACAGCGCCGCTGTTTTGCACGGATCGACAAACCACTCCACCGCGCCATCACGGCTCAGCAGGGCAAAAGAGTGTGCCACCGGGTTCATCGCAATGTCGGAGCCACGGATATTCAGCAGCCAGGCAATATTATCCGGCAGGGTGATGGCAAGAAAATCCGCCCCTTTCGCCGCCAGCACTTGCGCAATGCGCGCGCGCTTATCGGCACTGCTTTCGCCGCTGATGGCGACGGGCATTTCACGGATCACACCGCAGGGTGCCGCCGGGCGATCGCGCCAGATGGCAGCGAACGGATCGCGTGTCAGTGCCACCAGTTCGCAGTGCGTGGCGTCAAGGGCGGTGAACTGGCTGTTGACCATCAACAGCGGTTCGAAACCGATGCGGCTTCCGGCGGGCAACGACGCAAGAACCTGTTCCAGCGGCTCATTGTGCAGGTGATGGATTTCAAAGGCGTGCAGATCCACTTCGCTGCGCACCTGTACCTGGTAGCGGCCATCGACAAACATTAATGCGCGATCGTGCAGTACCAGCGCCAGCCCGGCTGAGCCGGTAAAACCGGTGAGCCACTGCAATTTATTATCGTGTGGGGCGCAGTCTTCGCTCTGATGCGCATCGGCGCGCGGCACAATGATACCGTCAAGCTCCAGCGCGACGAGCTGATCGCGTAACGCCTGTAACGGTGTTGAGGTTTGCATAGTTAATCCTTTTTTCTTATCTGAACGGCGGTTCGTTGAAGGTGCGCAGCTTACGGGAGTGCAGGCGATCGCCCTCCGCCCGCAGCAGGTCAATCGCCCGAATACCAATTTGCAGGTGCTCGGAAATGGCCCCTTCATAAAAACGGTTTGCCTGGCCGGGGAGTTTGATCTCGCCGTGCAGCGGTTTATCCGACACGCACAGCAGCGTGCCATAAGGCACACGGAAGCGGTAACCCTGTGCGGCAATGGTGGCGCTTTCCATATCAATCGCCACGGCGCGGCTCAGGTTAAAACGCAGCGCCGAGGCGGAATAGCGCAGTTCCCAGTTACGATCGTCGGTAGTGACGACAGTACCGGTACGCAGGCGCTGTTTGACCTCTTCACCTGGCATATCACTCACCTCTTTGGTGGCGTCGTACAGTGCGCGCTGTACTTCGGCGATGCTCGGGATCGGGATATCCGGCGGCAGTACCGCATCCAGCACATGGTCGTCGCGCAGGTAGGCGTGTGCCAGCACGTAATCGCCAATCTCCTGGCTTTCACGTAATCCGCCGCAGTGGCCAATCATCAGCCAGACATCCGGGCGCAGCACGGCGAGGTGATCGCAGATGGTTTTGGCGTTTGACGGCCCGACGCCAATATTCACCAGCGTGATCCCCTGGCCGTCTGCGGTCACCAGGTGCCAGGCTGGCATCTGATGCTTTTTCCACGCCAGATCAGAAATCGCCTGCTCCGGCGCTTCGGTATCGGCGGTGATCCAGTGCCCGCCCGCGCAAGAGAGTGCGACATAAGGGCTTTCTGGATCGAGGATCTGGCTGCAACCCCAGCGCACAAACTCATCCACATAACGGGTGTAGTTGGTGAACAGCACAAATGGCTGGAAATGCTCGGCCGGCGTGCCGGTGTAGTGGCGCAGGCGCGCTAGCGAAAAATCTACGCGGCGGGCATCAAAATGCGAAAGCGGATACAGCTCGGTCGGGTGGAACAGACCATCAGCGGTTTCATCGCCAATTTGCGCCAACTCGGTGGTTGGAAAGTGGCGCGTCAGACCGGCACTCATCGAGCGATCCAGCGTCAGCTCGGAACCATCAATCACATACGGGTAGGGGATCTCATGGGCTGAGAGGCCAACGTCGATCTGCGCGCCGTAGTCCTGACACAGTAACGTCAATTGTTCGAGTAAATAGGCACGAAACAGTGCAGGGCGGGTGACGGTGGTGGTATAGCAGCCGGAATGGGTGAAGCGGGCATAGGCGCGGGTTTTTGGCGGTTTCGTCGCGCTGCCGTTCCAGCTTACTGACAGCGACGGGTAGACGAATAACCCCTGCGCGCGGACTTCTGCTGCCGGGAGTTCACCATTTTCAATATAGCGGCCAATGGCGTGGCGCAGGGCATTGACCGATCGGTCATACAGCGCCTCCAGTTGATCCAGCGCCTGCTCCGGTGTCAGGTGTGCGCCTTTATTCATCGTTATCTCCTTGTCTGCTTCTACGGCGGTTCCCGATAGTATGTCACAGGCGTGTGAAACAAAAGCCGTGCGGGCGGGGATTCAGAGGAAACGGGGGAAGCGCCCGGCGCGACAACACGCCGGGGCACAGGTTAGCCGCTGATTTTCACCAGTGTGCGGCCCTGGATTTTGTTTTGCAGAAAATCGGCGGCGGTCGCGGGTGCCTGTTCCAGCGCGATTTCCGTTGCCGCTTGCTGGTAGTAACTCTGCGGCAGGATGCGGGCGAGGTTTTCCCATACAGCCGGACGTTGCGCCGTCGGCACCATGACCGAATCCACGCCTTGCAGGCGGACGTTGCGCAGGATAAACGGCATGACGGTGGTCGGCAGATCGAAACCGCCCGCCAGGCCGCAGGCCGCCACGCAACCACCATAGTTAGTCTGCGCCAGCACTTTTGCCAGCACATGGCTGCCTACGGTATCGACCGCGCCAGCCCACAGTTGTTTCTCCAACGGGCGTGTCTGCTCGAAATCGCTGCGCGGCAGGATCTCGTCAGCACCCAACTGGCGCAGAAAATCGTGGGTGGATTCACGGCCTGTAACGGCAGCAACGGTATAACCCAGCGCTTTCAGCAGTACCACAGCGGTGCTGCCCACGCCGCCGCTGGCACCGGTGACAAGTACCGTGCCGTCCTGCGGTTTTACTCCGGCTTCCTGCAATGCCATGACGCACAGCATGGCAGTAAAACCGGCGGTGCCGATGATCATCGCATGACGTGCGCTTAAACTTTCCGGCAGAGGAATCAGCCAGTCACCTTTCACGCAGGCCTGCGCCGCAAGGCCACCCCAATGGTTTTCACCCACGCCCCAACCGGTCAGAATAACCGCCTGGCCCGGCACAAAGCGCGGGTCGCGGCTTTCACTGACGCGGCCGGAAAAATCGATGCCTGGCACCATCGGGAACTGGCGAATGATTTTGCCTTTACCGGTGATGGCCAGCGCGTCTTTGTAGTTGAGACTGGACCAGTCAATATCGACCCGGACATCGCCCTCGGCCAGCGCGGGCAGCGCCACGTCTTTGACTTCCGCCAGGGTTTTATTCTCAAGCTGTTCCAGAACTAATGCTTTCATGACTGCGTTTTCCTCGTCGGATAACGTTGATTATTCGGCAGTTTTGCCGTCCTGTGCAGGTGTTATTTCGCTGTAATACTGTGCCGGAAGAACGCCCAGAATTGGTTGAGGGGATCTACCGAGCGGAACAGTTTGGCGCGCATCACTGCGCCTTCCCAACCGGACCAGAACTGGCGCGCCAGTTCGCTGGGCGGTACGTCTGTCGCCAACTCGCCGCGCAGTTTTGCCTCGTCCAGGCAGGCTGCGACACGGCTTTCCCATGCGTTGAGGATCGCCCGCAGGCGTTCGGGGAAGGTTTCCGGTAAAAGCGGTGTTTCCTGGAGCAGGTTGCCGACCAGGCAGCCGCGGCGGAAATCGTATTTCGTCATCCCCTGACCGGCATGCAGCACAAAGGCCTCTATCCGTTGCAGCGGGGCGTGTTGCGTATCGAGTAAAAATTTGTCGAGTTTATGCGCGAAAAAACAGCCATAGGCGTCGATCACCGCCATACCGAATTCCTGCTTGCTCTTGAAGCAGTGGTAGAACGAGCCCTTTGGTACGGCGATGTTTTTGATCACCGCTTCAATTCCGGCCGCTAAATAGCCGGTTTCGGTGATCACTTCGAGACCGGAACGAATCAACTCCTGGCGGGTATCCGTGAAGTCGCGTTCTACCTTTGGCGGCCGCCCGCGACGGGGTTTTGCCAGCGCTGCTGTTTCGTTACTCATAATTTAGACCGATAGGTTTTAATTCGCTACAGGCTACGCCGATTATCAATGCTAAGCAAGCTAAGAGCATGAAAAAGGCCCGCAAAATCGCGGGCCTTGCAGAGGTATGTTACCGACAGGCGTAGTGGCTTCCCTTTCGCGCCCGTGGGTAGACCGGACTAGGCCGTCGTATTGATATTACGACCAATTGCCGGGTTGGACGGTAACTGAGGGATCTGCTGAATAATATCGGAAGCCATTGACTTCTGAGCATCCAGCGCCTTTTTGAGCACCAGCGTACTGACCTGCCCATCAAGCTGATAGGAGTCCAGGCTGCTGGCCAGAGAGGCAATTTGTATCGGGTCCATTTCGATCATCCTGTGTTGTAGAAAAAACAACCAAAGAACAGTTGTGAATATAACTGCACAAAGTTTATCGGCAGCAGGCGATGAATCTTTAAGCGGAGCACGGATAACCCAGGGCCGGATAAATAATTCTGTGTAACTGCCATCGTATTAAAGGTGATCGTAAACAGCGACAGAAGGTTGGCAGAGCGAAAAATTGCGCAACCTTTGAAAATGTCGGACTGCGTTGCAGTTAAGGTCACTCTTCACATTGCGTCAATACCTGGACTGGTTCTTCGGCATAGGTCGTAAAACGGTGAATGCCGTGCATGCCATTCACTGAAATACCCGAATGCATCTTCAGCTTTGCAGTAACGACGAATGAATCCCTCATTCCATCGTTTCATAATCATTTTTATAGCTTTACACCTATATAGTATTTAACCTATATTATTCAGGAGATCCCGTGTGGACGATTAAAACAACGGATACGTTTGATCACTGGTTTTCCTCGCTCAATGATACCGATCGGGCCAGCGTACTTGCAGCCTTGTTGGTCCTGCGGGAAAAGGGGCCGGGTTTGTCCAGACCTTATGCCGATACGCTGAGAGGCTCCCGCTTTAGCAACATGAAAGAGTTGCGCATTCAGAGCCGGGGCGATCCGATACGGGCATTTTTCGTTTTTGATCCAACACGTACCGGCATTGTACTTTGTGCCGGAAATAAGGTCGGCAATGAAAAACGTTTTTACGATGAGGTGCTCCCGGTTGCAGACCGGGAATTCACGAGCTGGCTGAACACAATAAAAGAGAAGGAGTAACGCGATGGGCAGAACGCTGGAACAGCTTATTGCGGATGAAAAACCTGAAGTCGTGGCTGAAGCTCAGGCGATGGCGACGGACATCCTGCTCAACATTCACCTTGCCGAACTGCGCGAGAAAGTACAGAAAACGCAGGTTGAAATGGCGCAGGCGCTGGGCATCAGGCAACCTACCGTTGCAGGAATGGAAAAACCGGGGCGCGACCTGAAGCTTTCCACGCTGAAACGCTACGTTGAAGCGACTGGCGGCAAGCTACGCCTCGATATTGAACTGCCGGATGGTTCTCACTACGGATTTGTAGTGTAAACACTGACGCTCCCTGAACCGGAGCGTCAGCCCCCTCTGTATAACGGACTGCGGGCTGCATTGCCATCAGGTTTTGCTGTCGCGTGGCCGTAAAACTGCACTGTATCGGCGTTGGTTTTTTGGGGATGGGTTTACGGTATTCATGAAAGGGGAATGTATGGGGATCCTGGAACGGGAAATGAAGCGACTGGCGCAGCGAATCAGTCAGTTTGAAGGTGTTATCAAGAGGCTTGATGTTGCAGATTTTCGCGTCGGACTGGGACATATGGTGGTCACTCCATTATTGAACTGAAATGACCCCAGATCAGAACCACTAATTTTTCCCGATGCGGAGGGAAAACTGAAAATACATCGGGGAGATTTTTCACGCTAACTTAGCGAATCCGAATCACACAGGATTCGTAAAGAAGCGTGAAAAGCAAAAAGCCCGCTCGAAAGCAGGCTTCTTAAATTTGGCTCCTCTGACTGGGATCGCCTTAGCCAGTAATTGGCTAATAAGCAAGCTAAACCTGGAAGTTCAACCTGTCAAGGCCACCAAAATGACCACCAATTTCAGTCACAAGGAGAGCATACAAATGAATGGAAGATACGCTTGATCATCGTATGATCACCTTATGGTAAATTTCCAGAATTAATTCAGGTCTGTTTTAGTACCGTAGCTTATATGACCTTGACCCGGATATCTGTCATTTAGCCGAACTATTTAGGTTTAAGAGAAGATATATTTCTTTCGCAACAGAACATGCCGCAGTGACAGTCAAGGGAAGCAGCATCATTTCATTGCTTCGTCAGGGCGCTGTACTGCCTGAAAGTCATAACCTGCTTAAAATGTAAGAGGCTGACGGTTATCAGTCGCCGATTACTGTCAAAGTGCGCTTTGCCGGAATTTCCCGGCTGCGCGTCGCTTGCACGGTCCTGGGTGAAATTCATAACATGATGTTTTATGAGCCGGATAAGGCGTCAGCCTTACCCCGGCGAAAATGCGAGCACAATATCTAATATATAATCGTCATAATTCAGGTTGTATGGGTGTTGATCCTGAGTGACTCGTCTCATCCATGAGACTCGCCCTTACGGACCGTCGCCTGGCGACGTTTAAATCTGTTCCTGACAGATTTATCGAAACGGTTAACCGTTTTGTCATGCAACTCGAATTATTTATCGTATAGGTCTGTTATCAGCCTCTTTAAATGTCAATTATTTAACACTGAGGGAATGGCCGGGTGATACACATCAGAACTGATAGGTAATGCCCATTCCAATACTATCTTTAGTACTCAGAGCGGCTGACTTTGTGAACGCATTGTCGCTGAGCAGGTTAATTTTGTAGTCCAGACAGATCAGCATGTTTTTGTTGAAATAATAATACGTACCAATCTCAATATATTTCTGCAGCGTCTGATTAACGCCCGATGCCGTATCAGTATTTTGCAGATTATTTCCACGCTGCATGACAAATCCCAGAGACGGACGCAAACCATTCAGGAACTGATATTGTGCGATAACTTCCACGTTACGTGTTTTGTCCGCAAACTGTGACTGTTGCCCATAGGCGGTAACCCTGTTTGCTTCGCCATACATCGCCGCCAGATAGATTTGGTTCGCATCATATTTCAGTGCGGACGCCCATGCGGTCACATCGCTGCCCTGACCATCAGCCTTCTGTTGTAGAGTGCGGTTTGCTTTCATACCAGAAGCAGCAAAAGACAACCCATCAGCAATATCGTACGTAAAACCTGCACTATAACCGTCACCATTAGCCAGTTTTGCCTGACTGCGATCATTTTTACCCTGATACTGCAGGGTCAGTTTCAGACCACCCCAGTCGGGTGAATGCCAGCTTGCCACTCCCGTTGCGCGTTTTGACATAAAGTTATCATTACTGGACATCGTACCGGAGCCGTAAATGGGTGCCATATCGGTGAAAGATAGAGCCGTATAAAGTGCGCCAAGGTTCCGTCCATAATCGAAGGAGCCGATGTCCGTTATATTGAGCCCGACAAAGCCCAGACGGGTGGCGTTGCCTGTTTGAGCATCGCTTCCCCCCTCGCTGTGATTGCTCTGGAAGTTGTACTCCCACTGGCCATAGCCGGTCAGGGTATCGCTAATCTGGGTCTGCCCCTTAAAACCCAGTCGGGAGTATGTGTTATCACCATTTTCGCTGGCATTATCAGAAAAGACGTGGCGGGCATCGACTTTTCCGTAGAGGTCCAGTTGATTGCCATCTTTATTATATATTTCCGCTGAATAGGCCTGGCTGGAAAAAATAAAGACAAATGAACACTGCAGTGCTTTATTTAAATTCAATCGCATCTTTATATACCCTTTGATATTAACAACACAGTGCAAAAAACTCATAACCGGTGTTTCATTACCGTTTCTGTATGAGTCGCTACCTTCATTATTTAAATAAAAGCTTGCCAGCCATGAAATGAATAACCATCGCATAACTGGCGTAATTATATAATTATCTTTGAATAATAAAATTATAAGGAATAATGGTTATTAAAATTCCAGATCGGGAATATCACTCAAAATAGTTTGTGCCCCCATGTCAATATACCGACGTGCTGCGACAGGATCGTTGACCGTTGCAATCGCAAACTCAATTCCGGAATCGGCCAGCCGCTTAATATTATTGTCGGTGGCAAAATCCGCCAGGAAATGCAGAATCTGGCATCCGGTTCTTTCCAGTAGTTCTGCCGGATCCTCAGGAGGAACACACACCGCAAGGCAGCGAGCAACGTCAGGCAGGATGTTTTCCGCAATCTGTAACGATCGTTCGGAAAAACTGCTTATAAACAGACTATTATTATTCGCTGGCCACAAAGATTTAAGCTGATGAAGTGCAATCTCCGCCGTTTCGGTCTCCTGACCCGACGTCGGTTTAAGCTCGAGCTGCAGGCCGATTCCTTTATCCAGCACAAAGCCAATGGTTTCTGCCAGCGTCGGAATTTTGACCCCTTTAAAGATATGACCGTACGCGATGCCGGCATCAAGCGCCCGGATTTCCTGCAGCGTCAGATTAGCGACATAGCCTTTGCCGCTGGTGGTGCGGTTAACGGCATCATCATGAATAATAACCGGGTGCATATCGCGCGTCAGCTTTACATCCACTTCAATCCAGGTTGCTCCTTTATCGACCGCTGCCTGAAAGGAGGGCAGCGTATTTTCCGGCGCCAGCAGTGGCGCGCCGCGATGGGCAATCAGCCTGGAGTTTACAATCCGCGGGGACGGCATTTCACTTTGATTCTTCGGCATTATCTGTTTCATCCTGTTTGCACAATGTTCTTTACTTAAGTAAAACCTGACTGGAAAATTCGTTTCTGACCTCATCACCGAGCGGCTTAGGCATGAACGTCGTCGCATGGGCGCGCTCCGCAGACCCGATAAGGCCGGCTTGCCGGTTGTCATCCTTATTCTGTGGTGTAATGGCATAAACTTGCTGCAGCTGTTGTTGCGTATCGGGAGCAGTCAGCCAGTGGATAAACAACAGGGCCGCCGCTTTGTGCGGCGCGTTGCGTGGAATCGCAACCATGTTGCCGCCGCCGGGCATGCCAAAGTCCGGAATATAGAGTTTGATTGAATCCGGTACTTCGCCATGGTGTTGCAGACCAACCAGATAGTCTTCCCACGCCGGTACCAGCAAAAACTCTCCGCTTACAAGCCGTGTCACACTGTCCGCATTCGAGGCCGTAATAACATAATCCGGGCGGTATTTTTTAAACCAGCGCCAGGCGGGAGCAAGGTCGGCCAGTTTTTTAACCTCTGCATCTCCTTTTGTGAAATCGAAATTCGGTACCAGTTTGCGCATCACTGATTCAATGAACGCCGGACCGGAGCCGCCGTTTTCCACGTTGAAACCAAACTCCTGCGGATGGGCAGCCAGAAAGCGTTCCAACTGGGGTAGCGAACGTGGGACCTCACTCGCTTTGAGCCGGCGTGAGTCATAGGCCAGACCGGTCTGATTTCCCCAGAAAGCGACGCTGTAGCCTTTGCTGTCGGTGCCCTCAATGCTGTAATTCAGCGTGTTGCTGTCAGGCAGTAACCGCCTGATAGGGCCGAAAAGCGTCTGCTGTGGCGCAACGGTATCAAATCCGCCGCCATTGATGGAGATAACATCGATATCCCCTTCTTCACGATTACGGTCAGCCATAAGCTTATTAATATTACCGGCCAGCGTCCCCTCCGGGATGGTGACTTTAATTCCGTATTTCTTTTCAAACAGACTGACCTGTTCTTTCAGACGATCCTGGTAATACCATTGAAACCAGCTTAATTGTCCCTCTTTTTTAGCCTCTGCAATAATCTGCGGCCAGTTCATCGTATTTATATCCTGGGCGAAACTTAGTCCAGACCATGTTATTAATAAACCTGCAACGATTTTCCTGAACATATTTGCTCCTGTTTTTCGTTAATCAAATTAATCAGCCTTTCCCTGAAAAAGAAGAAACGGGATTATGCGTAAGCAACTTTTCCGCGATCAGCATCAGAATGACATTGGGTACTACCAGCATTAAGGAAACCACAGCGGCGTTGGGGCGAATAAAGTTATATCCGATATAGGAATAAAGAATCGTCGGCACAGTAATAAAATCCGGCGCACCAACGATAAAACTGATAGCAAACTCCTCAATCGAGAGTGTGAAGACAATGATCAGGGTGGCAAAAATGCCGGGCCGCAGGGTGGGTAGACTGGCGACCCAAAATTGTGTTAACCATGACGCCCCCAAATCACGGGCGGCGTCGAGTGTATCCTGACGGATCAATGAAAAAGAGAGAGTCAGAATGCGCACCGCATAAGGCATCAGAATCAGGGTATGCCCGATGATAATTCCCCAGAAACGCGCATGTATCCCCACAATATTAAGAAGCATGGAGAAAAAGAGCGCGATGACAAAGCCAGGCACAATCAGTGGCAACAGGACGGCATTTTGCAGCAGCGTTTTTCCTGCAAATGACATTCTGCCGAATGCCCATGCGGCAGGCAGAGCCAGCAGCAGTGTCAAAACCGAAACGCACGCCGCCAGCAGATAGCTGTTTTTCAGCGCCTGAGGCAGGGCTGTGGTGGTCCAGACCTCCACCCAGCGCCCCAGCGATAACACAGGCGGTAACGCATCCGGCCAGGCCCACGGATGCGCCTTATCTACCAGTGACCATAATATGGTCAGGATTAACGGGATGACCAGCCACAGCATAAATATTGCGCTGAGCAAAATCATGCTGAGAATACGCAGAGGAGATAAAGAGGTGCGAGCTTTCATCACCGATCCTCGCAGATTTTCTGTACCAGTTTTGCCACACCGGCAATAACGATGGCGCCTGAGAGCGCTGTGACCATCAGAATGACCGCAACCACAGCCGCCTGATTCCAGCCTTGCGCACTGAGTTCAGGGAAACGAAGCATATATTGCGCAAGCGAAAAGTCGCTGACCGGACCGGCGACAACCTGGAAGGAGAAATCACCAAGGGCGCCGATAAAAATCAAAATGAGAGAAATCTGTATCGCCCTGAGGGATAATGGCAGAACAATTTGCCGCAGGCGGGCCCACATGCCTGCTCCTAAATCACGTGCGGCATCCATAATTTCATTGCCAATACCCCGTATGCTTCCGGAAATGATCAACAGTGCAAACGGTAGCTGCTTCCAGGCCTGTAGGATGACCACGCCCACGCCCCACCGATCATTCTGCATCCGCAACGGATGCGAAATGATACCCAGCTTGATCAGGCCGAGGTTAATAAATCCCTGCCAGGAGATCAGGTTAATAAACAGCATGGCTGCGACCAGACCGTGGATCATTAACGGCGCCTTTAACATCACACTCATTACCGATGAACCCGGAAACGGCTTTCTCAACCAGAGTGCCAGCGGTACGGCCAGGGCTACGGAGAGAAAGGCGCTGACAAACCCAATCTTTAATGAGTAAGCTGTAGCTCGCCACAGCAGTTCATCATTCAGGATAGTGGACCAGTAGTGCCAGGTGAACTGCGCTTTCTCACCAAAGCTCAGCACGGATACCGACTGGAGCATCGCCATCGCCGCAATTAGTGTCATTACGATGATGACCGGTGCAACCGCGGGAAGCGCCATAAGCCAGCCCAGCAGCATCGCTTTTTTTTGCGGCTTCATTCACAGCTCTCCTGTAAAAAGCGAATTTTGTCAGGTGGGATGGTAAAGTCGACCTGTTCACCTTTACGAATACAGTTGTGCCCCACCAGTTGAATAAGCCAGGGGGATTCGGTCTGATGATGTCCGGGGGGAGATACCTGGAGTTCGGACAGATTGCCCAGAAAGCTGACGGCGCTAACTTCAAATGACCGGCAATTCAGACTGTTGTCTGTCTTCCCCGGCAGAGCATCCTCAGGACGCCAGAAGGCATAAACCATATCGGCTACCGGCGGCGTCGGGCTGTTCACTTCCATCAGACCGAGTACGCAGTCGATATGGTAATATCCCCGCGCCTCATCTCTTAAAACAACCCGCGCCTTCATAAAATTGGCCTGCCCCACAAAGCCGGCGACAAAACGATTTACAGGATGGAAATAAACTTCTTCCGGAGTACCTGCCTGCTCGATGACCCCGCCGTTCATCACGACCACAACATCTGACATGGATAAGGCCTCAGCGCGATCATGTGTGACATACACTGCCGTAAAACCGTGCTGGCGTTGCAGCTGCCTGATCTCCAGTCTGACCTGGTCACGCAGGCAGGCATCCAGATTAGAAAGTGGTTCATCAAAGAGCATGATTTCCGGACGCACCGCCAGGGCCCGCGCCAGCGCCACACGCTGCTGCTGCCCGCCTGAAAGTTGCGATGGCATTTTTTGCAAATGGGCGTTAAGCGAAACCTGCTCCGCAATCTTCGTCACGCATTCATTTATTCCCGCTTTATCCGTTTTTTTCTGTTTCAGACCAAAACCGATGTTTTCCGCAACGGTGAGGTGCGGGAAAAGTGCATACGACTGGAAGCACATGGCGGTATCACGATGTTCCGGTTTAACAGGGCGCATATCCTGCTGATTAATCACGATACTGCCGCTGTCCAGGGGGTAAAAACCCGCAATGGCTTTGAGTAATGTGGTCTTACCGCAACCCGACGGGCCCAGCAGCGAAACGAATTCGCCTTTTGCCGCCCGGAGGGTAATACCATCCAGTACGATAAAATCACCAAACGCCAGCCGGGCATCATGGATCTCAAGTGTGTTCACCGGTTTTCCTCAGTAGATGCAGATTTATAATGCGAATCGCATAATAAAGTAGTGGCGTTAATTCAGGCAATTTCATTCCGATTAATAATTGATTAAGAATTTAAAACTCAATAAAATCAATTACATGAAATAATTCACAACATAGAATTCGTGAATCGCATGTGTATTTTAATGCTTAACGATTGATATTAAATGGTAAGGCTTTATTTGAAGAGCGCGCATGCCGGCGAACGGGATAGCTCCTTGTGCTATCCCGCCATCATGTGAAAGGAAATGGTGTGGAAAAACGGCGGTCAGAGAGACGAGGTAAAACAGGGGTGAGGTATGAATGGTGCTGAAACCGCGTTGACTCCCGCGGTACCGATACAGACGTGCGTCTGGCATTTTTCCTGAGCGCCATAAAGGCTGACATCAAGCCCGGCGGCCTGGCAGATGGCATAACCCGCTGAAACATCCCACATACTGCTGAAACACTCCTGATATCCACTCACATAGCCCAGCGCACTAAAGGAAATACCGATGGTCGCGCAGCGATAGCGTACGATGTTCCACTCAAGCGCACGGTAAGCTTTTTCGATACCGAGCTGATGAGTGAAATCCCAGGAGGGACTGTCACCGATTGCCACCGTTTTCAGTGATGCCGCGCGGCCGGGGCGCCTGAAAGGTTGCTGATTCAGATACAGACCACACGCTTTGCCTCCGCTCAGCATGATTTGAAGCACCGGGTGCACGATGACACCAAATACCGGCTCTCCTCCGACAACATACCCGATGGAAATACCCCACAGCGGCGAACCGCAGAGAAAGTTACTCGTTCCGTCGATAGGATCGACAGACCAGAAACTGTCGCTGAGCTCACCGCCATGCTCTTCGCCAATGATTTTCTCTCCCGGGAAGTACGCCTCAATCATCTCCCTGACCAGATTTTCAACCTCACAGTCTGCCTGGCTGAATACATCCTGAGGCCGCTTTTCATAAATCTGAAGCTCCGTGAGTTGTTCGAAATAACGTAACGCAAGGGCTGAAGCCTCAAGCGCTATCCGTTCAGCTTTCTCTCTTCTTGTATGCATTTTTGTCCTCTTGTTCCTGCCATGTGGATACGCAGACAGTGACTGCCTCCTCTCCGTCTCTGCCGGGGATACCCCGTCAAAATATAATGCGTAATGCACTATATTTAGTTTGTGCTTTTTTTATGAATTATTTATGACGGAAAGACGTGGGGAATATATCCCTGTGAACATCATTGCAGAGCACATTACGGTAAAATTCTTATAATTCGCATTGCATAAAAATGTGTTAAAGTATGACTGTTCCAGTCTCGTTACACAGGAGAAAAAGTGGTGCTTCACGGAGATACCAATGTCAATGAGGTTGAATTAAATCGTAATGAAAGACTCATTCTTGAGCTGGTACGCAGAAACGACGGTATTTCACGTTCCTCGTTAGTCTCTCAGACAATTCTCAACCAATCCTCCGTGCATCGCATTGTGGACTCGCTGTCAGAGGGCGGTTTTTTAAATGTCGGTGCATCAATCCCCCAGGGAAGAGGCAAACCCAGCCCGGCACTCACTCTTAATCCGCTGGCGCGTTACGGCTATGGCATATCCATTAACTCAGACTGTGTGGCGGTAAGCCTTGTGGATTTCCGCGGTAGCGTTGTGGATTACCAGTTGCTGGATGTTAATCCCGCTGAGCCTGCAAGAACGTTACTGGATATCAAGTATCACTATCTGGAAACCCTGCGTCATCACAACATAGACCCGCGAAAGATCGCCGGTATCGGATACAGCATGGCGGGTTTTCTCTATGCTTCGCGGAAGTATTTTAATCCTCCGGCACCGCTTAAAAACTGGCTTGGGATGGATCTTAATCGTGAAATCTCATCGCTGTTTGAAAGGCCTGTATGGATCGAAAACAACGCCACCACCGGGGCACAGGCGGAGGCCTTCCTGGGCGCAGGACTGAAATACGATACATTCGGCTATCTGTCCTTCAATTATGGTTTCGGCGGCGGTATCGTCATTAACGGTAAGCCATTTCAGGGGGCATTTGGCAATGCCGGTGAGATCAGTCGCATCTTTTCGCCGGAAGAGGGTCGTTCACGTCCGGCGCTGGGGATCCTGATTGAGCGCCTGAACGCCGGCGGAATCGAAATCAATGGTATACGTGAGCTGAATGAAAAATTTGATCCCGGCTGGCCGATTGCCCAGTCCTGGGTGAGAGAGGTTACACCTAACCTGTATCGTGCTATTGATGCCATGTACGCAGTCATTGATCCGCAGGCGATCGTGTTGGGCGGTGAACTTCCCCGTAATCTTGGAGAGATGTTTCTGGCGCTCCCCTGGGTAAAAGCGGATATGCGCTGGGAAATTTCTGCGGAGAAGCCCAATCTTATGCTGAGTCTGATTGATGGAGACTGCGCGGCGATTGGTGCGGCGTTAACGCCTGTGCGGGAAAGTTATTTCAAATAATTTGGTGAAGGAATATATGATCGGTAATGCGTAAGCGTCCAGCGAGAGCCGTATTGACGACGAGGATTACTCTTCAGGCAACGTGACGCGCCAGGGGAGCAGTTCGCTGACCCGGTTTACGGCGCTGTAGCCTGTTTCAAGAAACCTCTCGCCCAGGATTCGAGTGGTGGTGGATAAACTACACTCGGTCCTTAGCAGAGAGCCGGTTGGGCACAGTTTCTGATGGGAGCCGGGAAGCGGGCATTTAACAAGGAAACTTCCCGGCCAGCTCAGGCCGAATGAGGTCATATATAAGGTACAAACCATGGGAATCGGAAACTTTGAAAGGTTTAGCGGATGGTTTTAAGCTGCGGATTTTAGTGTCGTTCAGAGACATATGGTGGTCACTCCATAATCGAACTGAAATGACCCCAAATCAGACCACCAATCTTGCCCGATGCAGAGAGGGAAATGAAAATGCATCGGGAAGACTTTTCACACTAACTTGTTGAATCTAAATCGTATAAAGATTCGTGAAGATGCATGAAAATATAAATTTGGCTCCTCTGACTGGACTCGAACCAGTGACATACGGATTAACAGTCCGCCGTTCTACCGACTGAACTACAGAGGAATCGTGTGAACGGGGCGCATATTATCGGTCACGCCCGACCTTGTCAAAGGGTGGATCGCCTGAGGGCGATCGTTTGCTGACAATTTGGGCAACCTGCGTGTGCGCCAGCTCAATAAGCCGGTATATGCACTAGTATGGTGCAAATTACCCCTAATGGGGCAGTTATCAAACCGTGTTTCAGTGATAATACCCGGCATTGTAATTAGAAACTCTTATTATCCAGCCTGTTAAGGGTTAATTGAATCCTTAACTAAAACTGGCAAGCATATTGCAACTCCTCCGACATCATAACAACCGGCGTTGGCATTGGTATCCCTTACAGGAGGCAAAATGAACTTAAGACGACTGAAATACTTCGTAAAAATCGTCGATATTGGAAGCCTGACTCAGGCAGCCGAAGTATTGCATATTGCGCAACCCGCGCTGAGTCAGCAAGTCGCCACTCTGGAAGGTGAACTGGATCAGCAGTTGCTGATCCGCACTAAACGGGGCGTAACGCCGACGGAAGCAGGCAAAATTCTCTATACCCATGCGCGCATGATTTTGCGTCAGTGTGAACAGGCACAACTGGCGGTGAACAACGTCGGCCAGTGTTTGCGCGGCCAGGTTTCTATCGGCCTTGCGCCAGGCACGGCAGCGTCTTCGGTCACCATGCCATTATTACAGGCGGTGCGTAACGAGCTGCCCGAAGTGGCGGTCTATCTGCATGAAAACAGCGGCGCGGTGCTGAATGATAAATTGTTGAGTGGTCAACTGGATATGGCGGTGCTGTATGAACGCGCGCCGGGTGCGGGAATCAATAGCCTGCCGCTGCTGAAAGAAGACCTCTATCTGGTCGGTACCCGTGATTGTCCGGGGCAGAGCGTGGATTTAACCGCGGTCGCTGAAATGAATCTGTTCCTGCCGCGTGACTATAGCGCTGTGCGTCTGCGCGTGGATGAAGCGTTCTCTCTGCGCCGTCTGACGGCAAAAATCATTGGGGAAATCGAATCAATTGCCACGCTGACCGCAGCAATCGCCAGCGGAATGGGCGTTACCGTATTGCCGGAATCAGCCGCGCGTTCGCTGTGCGGCGCAACCAACGGCTGGATGGCACGTATTACCACACCATCTATGAACCTGCCGCTGTCGCTGAATGTTTCGGCCCGCGGCTCGTTGTCACCACAAGCACAGGCGGTAAAAGATATTTTAATGTCTTTAGTCAGCCGTCCGGCGATGGAAAGCCATGAGTTGCAGTTGGTGAGCTAGTGATTATTCCTTAATGGAATAAGGTGCTGGTTTTTATTATTTGTTCTGCCAGGCCACAGACTTTAACAATAGCGTTATGTCTGATCGGCCTGGAGGAAAGAGTGAATTTCCAGCAATTAAAAATAATCCGCGAGGCGGCGCGGCAGGATTACAACCTGACCGAAGTCGCCAACATGCTTTACACGTCGCAGTCAGGCGTCAGCCGTCATATCCGCGAGCTTGAAGAAGAACTGGGGATTGAGATTTTCATCCGCCGTGGCAAACGGTTGCTGGGAATGACTGAACCGGGTAAAGCATTGCTGGTGATTGCTGAGCGTATCCTCAATGAGGCGAGCAACGTTCGGCGACTCGCCGATCTCTTCACCAATGACACCTCTGGCGTGTTAACCATCGCCACCACACATACGCAGGCGCGTTACAGCTTGCCGGCGGTGATCAAATCGTTCCGCGCGCTGTTTCCGGAAGTTCGTCTGGAATTAATTCAGGGAACGCCGCAGGAAATCGAGTCGCTACTGCATAACGGCGGAGCGGATATTGGTATCGCCAGTGAACGCTTAAGCAACGACAGTTCGCTGGCGGCTTTCCCGTGGTTCCGCTGGCATCACAGCTTACTGGTTCCGCAGGATCACCCGCTGGTGCAGTGCTCGCCGCTAACGCTGGAAGATATCAGCCGCTGGCCGTTGATTACTTACCGCCAGGGGATCACCGGGCGTTCACGTATTGATGAAGCGTTTGGCCGCAAGGGGTTAATCCCTGATGTGGTGCTCAGTGCGCAGGACTCGGATGTGATTAAAACCTATGTGGAGCTGGGGCTGGGTGTCGGGCTGGTGGCAGAGCAATCGAGCGGCGAGAACGAAGAGGCTAAGCTGGTGCGGCTGAATACGCAGCATCTGTTTGACGCCAACACTGTGTGGCTGGGGCTGAAACGAGGTCAGCTACAGCGCAATTACGTGTGGCGCTTTATCGAGTTGTGTAATGCCGGGCTGTCGGTGGACGATATTAAACGTCAGGTAATGGAGCCGGATGAAGCGGTGATTGATTACCAGATTTAAAAAAAACGCAGCTTATGAACGGCTGCGTCTTTTGTTTCTTCTTAATTACTGTTTATGCCGTTGCGCTGTTTTCATCAACATCGCGGTTAGCGCCGAAAGCAGGCAACCTGCCATCAGATACATCGCCACAGAATGCCACTCGCCACCGGAGAACGTCACCAGCGCGGCCGCGATAAATGGCGTAAAGCCTCCACCCACCACGCTTGCAACCTGATAGCCCACTCCCGCGCCGCTGTAGCGGTACCCTGCACCGAACATTTCGGTGAACATCGGTTGCTGTACGCAGACCACCATATCGTGGGCGATATTCGCCAACATCAGCGAAAAGAACACCACGCCGAAAATTGAACGTGCTTCCAGCGCCATAAAGAACGGGAACGCGCTCAGTGCGCCGAGCAACGCGCCGGTAATATAGATACGGCGACGCCCGTAGCGATCCGCCAGTAACGCGAACAGCGGGATGGTAAGGCAACTGATACCGCCGACCAACAGACCGATATTTAAAAACAGCTCGCGCGGTAGGCCGAGGTTTTGCGTCGAGTAGTTCAGTGCGAAAGCGGTCACGATATACATGGTCAGCAGTTCGCACAGGCGCAGGGCGATAATCTTCAAAAACGCGCCCGGATGACGGACCAGCGCTTCAAATACCGGCGGCCGTTTTTTCTGCTGTTTTGCGGATTGCGCCTGCGTATGTTCGAATTCACTGGACTCTTCCATGCCGTTACGCACCCACAATGCACCGAGCACCAGCACAATACTGAACAGGAAAGGCAGACGCCAGCCCCAACTAAGAAACTGTTCGTTGCTGGTCATGTTACTGATCAGCGACACCAGCCCGGTAGAGAGCAGCAAACCGACGCCATATCCTACCTGCACGCCGCTGCTGTAAAACGCTTTTTTGCCTGCGGGTGCGCTCTCAACGGCGAGCAGTGCCGCGCCGCCCCATTCGCCGCCAACGGCAAAGCCCTGGAGTGCACGCAAAGTAACCAGTAGCGCGGGTGCCCACCAGCCAATGGTGGTGAACGAAGGCAAAATACCGATGCAGGCCGTGGCGATGCCCATCATCCAGACGGTCATCATTAGCATGCGTTTACGGCCCAGACGATCGCCAAAATGACCGAAAATGATGCCGCCCAGCGGGCGGAATAAAAAACCGACGCCGAAGGTTGCGAAGGCGGCAAGCGTACCCATTGCCGGATCGATCTGCGGGAAAAACTCTTTGTTAAACACCAGCGCCGCAGTAATGCCATAGAGTAAAAAGTCATACCAGTCGACGACCGCACCGGCAAAGCTACCCCAGGCAGCGCGACGGGCACGGTTGAGTGAAGGGGTTTCCTCATCGGGGTGGGTTGTAATGAGCGTGGAATCCATAATTGTCCTGTCTGTTCCTCAAATTTCCAAATTTTTCTAGTTTTTTGTATAGGGAAAAGGTTACTCACATAGCTTGCAACAAAATCAAAGCCACTTATGAGACTACAGCGCCCATCGGCAGGTGAAAACCTTTTTGGAAAGCAGGATGCATGAAAGGGGAATTTAACTCAGGGAAGCTGGCGGCGCAGAAGATTATCCGGCTGTGAAGGTAAAAAAAAGTAGGGACTACACTCGTACTACAACTGGAAAGCGAAGTTTAGCGGTATGGAAGCATCTGATATCAAAAAGATGAAAGATCTGGAGGAGGAGAATCGCCGTCTGAAACAGATGTTTGCCGATCTCAGTCTTGAATGCCGGGCTGCATGGCGAGCGTAACAAAACAGGCTTTCTCTTCGGGAGTATAACGACGGCGTTTTTGCTCGCCAGTGATCACTTCGATTCTTTGCACAGTACACTCCTCCTTAAATATAGCTCTATGACTATGTCTTATTGATGAAGTGTCCGGTTTAAATGGGGGCTACTACATATCTGTTATTGAGTCTCCTCATTATCAAGGTGAAATCGATGTAATATTCGGTGAGCAATTGGGGCCAAAACAACACCCAATGTGGTCATAAAAATCAGACTGGTAAACATACCATAGATAGCAAAAAATATTTTTCCTGATATATCTTGTGGTACGATGTAAGGACCAATTCCATTGGCTATAAACGCACTATTCAATGCTGCATCATGCCAGTCTATGCTGTTATCAATAATCACATGCCCAACAGCGCCTATTATCAAAGTAATGATAACCAAGAGACTTGCAACACCAAAATGTAATACCATACGTTTTAAGAACGCACAGAATGAAATTAATGGCATATTCTTCGATTCATACATCTTATAACCCTCCAGAAATTTTAAACAACTATTTTCTGTCATGTAAGGAATTATAAAATTCATATTCCATTCAATCTTGAAATCCAGTTACCAATATACTATCCCCCATCATTACATTCAAGATTACATTCAAGATTACATTCAAGATACAGTGTCTTACAAAATGCGGTAATGACTCCAATTTATTGGTAATGCGTTATCGTCAGGTAATGCCCGATAACCTTGTCATGCCCTTCCACTGATTTCGAAAACGACAGTGACTTCCTGCTCAATCTTGCCAGATGCAGCCTCAGACTCAGGTTATATCGCTCAATACGCTGCGTAGCTTGCTGATAATGTCCAGTTTTCCCTTCAGGCGCGACTCATACAGCGGCCACCCATCCGTCATCCATACCACTACGTCAAAGGCCGACAGCAGATTCAGAAGACGCTCCAGTGTGGTCTTGCTCTTTCACCAAAAACATGTGCCTCGACTTGCTTACATATTCTGTCATACGCGTAAAACAGCCATCCCTGCAGGTTTTACGCATGGCGATCTCCTCAAGGGACATAATCAGTATGTTGGAAGATCTCTAAAAGTGGATGGTTCGTTTTGCTGAGATACTTACGGAACCAGCTTTCTCCGTATTTTTATCAGCAAAAGCGTATGGTTTTGAATGGATGAGGATGAACTTAACGAAGGGGATAACCAATTAATCAAAAGCAAGAAAGCAGACGTTTTTGAACGTCTGCTTCCCTTAAATTGGCTCCTCTGACTGGACTCGAACCAGTGACATACGGATTAACAGTCCGCCGTTCTACCGACTGAACTACAGAGGAATCGTGTGAACGGGGCGCATAGTACTGGCCCCGTACTGGTGTGTCAATACTAAATTTAACCCGCTGATTCAATTGGCTAATTAAAGCGCAATGTGCAGTTTTAATGTATCTGGTTTATCCCTTCGGTGTAACCGCCGGTCTGGCCGCGCAGGCGGTTGAGCGGATCCTGCTGGTAGAAGTGGCAGAAGCGCTGCCACAATGCCGGGAAACGTGGGGCGAAAAGTTCGGGAGCGCTGAAGAAATACTCCGACAGCACGGCGAAACATTCTGCGGGATCGGTTGCAGCATAGGCATCAATGCTGGCTGCGCTTTCTCCCACCAGATCGATTTCATCCTGAATGTTATCCATAGCTGCGCGTAAATCATGTTCCCAGCCAGCCACTTCACGCAGCGGGATCAGCGGGATGCCGCTTGCTCTGTCGCCGTTACGTGCATCCAGCTTATGCGCCACTTCGTGAATAATCAGATTAAAGCCGGAAGCATCAAACGAATCCTGAATGTCGAGCCAGTTAAGGATGATCGGCCCCTGTTGCCAGCTCTGACCGGATTGTACCATGCGCTGGTTATGTACGAGGCCGATATCGTCTTGCCACTCATCGTCCACCACGAACGGTGCCGGGTAAATCAACACTTCGTGAAAACCATCCAGCCATTCGAGGCCCAGTTCCAGCACGGGCAGACAAAAGAGCAGACTAATGCGCGCGCTCCTTAAGGCATCCAGCTCGAATCCTTGTAGCGGAACCAGCCGCTTTTGCTGTAAAAAGCGATCCGCAAGCTGAACAAGTTTAACCTGCTCATCAGGCGATAGATTTGCTAATACCGGGGCGTTTAGTGCTTCTTCCCACGGGAACGCCGCCTCATCAGCGGAGTCCTTTGTTTTCCAGGGCCACTTAATCATCGTTTTGCTCGCAAACTCGCCACTTGAACCAAATTAACGGGACAGGGTCTGTTAAAATGCCAAATTACCTGGCATCATGGCAACCATCTGAACGGAGAGATGCCGGAGCGGCTGAACGGACCGGTCTCGAAAACCGGAGTAGGGGCAACTCTACCGGGGGTTCAAATCCCCCTCTCTCCGCCACTTCACCCCATCGGTTGTTTCTTACTGATTTCCTTCCGAAAATGCCTTACTTGTACTGCATGAATGTTACACATCATGGACAAACCTGTCATGTGCACACATCTCATAAAACGTAATGCGATTTATTATTTTTTACTCTCGGATTTCTCTCGCTCTGGTAACGCAGTTTAGCAGACGTAAGCGCTTGTACTGCTTCTGAGCGTCGCGAAGAGAGCCGTTGGCGTCGGGCGTCGTTTACGCTAAAACGTGGTTGGATAGTTGAATATACCACGTAATTTCTTAGGAAATGACTTTAAAGCAGAGGTTAATTATGGTGGGATAGGCTCTAACTATTAATAATAGGGATTATCCAGCAACGCGATATGTAAGCAAGCATATTTATCTTCGGCCAAAATAAATGAAATTCGTATTGTCATTACATTAATAATTAATATGTACTCGGTACTGAGAGGATGTGACCGAATTCCCTGTCTGTTGATTCTGCGGTTAACCTTCAGTCTCGATCGATACATGTTAATAAATTCTGTGGCAACGTAACCGACAGGTCGCATTGCCACAGGATCAGAAACGACGCTTATTATTTGTTTACCAGGCGTCATTTAAGGATGTTATACAACGCTACGAATGCGAGTAGCGCTTTTGCGGGCTGGTGCAGTCATTCTCTTTGTTCAGCCGCTGGATGATGTCCTGGCGCAATAGGAACTTTTTGATCTTACCGGATGATGTTCTGGGCAGCTTATCGACGATGACGATGCGCTCTGGATATTTATACTTCGCCATCCGCTTACGGCTGAAAAAGGCCACCACATCCTCCAGGCGTAGCGACGGTTCCCGCGTTTTCAGCACCAGGTAAGCGCATGATCGTTCCCCCAGACGCTCGTCGGGCATCGCCACCACACAGGCATCCTCAATGGCCGGATGCTGTAACAGCACATCTTCCACTTCGCGGCTGCTGATGTTCTCGCCGCCGCGAACGATGATATCTTTTTTACGCCCGGTAATACTGATATAGCCCGCGTCGTCCATCCGGCAGAGATCGCCACTGTAGTACCAACCCTCATTATCCAGCGCCCGTGCGGTCAGTTCCGGCTCATCCAGATAGCCCATAAACACATTCGGGCCGCGCGAGGCCTCTTCTCCTTCCATACCGCGCAGCAGCGTTTTGCGCGACTCGTCCACCACCTTAATTTCCACGCCGGCAGCGGCATAGCCATCGGTATTCATCATGCGCGGCAGCGGATCATCGAGATTCACCACCGCGTGGGGCGAACTCTCCGTCGAACCGTAAATGCTTAACAGCTTGATCCCAAGCTGCTGGCAGCCCTGTGCCACTTTTTTGGGGATAGTGGTTCCACCGCAAAGAAAGAAACGCAGCGATGAAAGATCGGCGGGCTGTTTGCCGACGGCGCACAGGATGTCATACACAAACGGCGTGGCACCGAGCATACAGGTGCAGCGCTGTTGCTCCAGCAGTGTGAGACAGGCCTCCGGGGTGAAAATATCCAGCAATACGCTGCGAGCACCGATCAGAAAGGGCGCGGTGACGCCGTGCAAAAAGCCGGTTGCATGGCCGAGTGGTGCAGGCATCAGAAACACATCCTGCCAGGTGAGATTCAACCGCGCGCAGTAGGCTCGTTCACTGGCGAGAATATTGTTGTGGGTTAACATCACGCCCTTCGGCATTCCCTCGGTGCCGGAGGTAAACAGCACGGCGGCCAGTTCATCACCGTGAACTTCGCGCGGTGCGATCAGTGGGGCGTTCTCCTGCACCAGTTGGCGGAAGCTAAGCGACGTGGTTGCCGGTGCCAGCTTATCCACGCCGACAATGCGTTGTAGCCAGGGCAACTGGTTTTGCAGTGGCAGGATCAAATCGACCAGACGCGTCTGCTTAAACAGCGTCGGGGCAAAGAAGATTTTTGCCTGACATTTATTTAATACCCACACCAGTTCCGCTTCACGCCAGGCGGGCAGCAGCGGCACAGACACCGCGCCGGTTTTTAGGCAGGCCAGATAAATCACCGTGAATTCACACCAGCCCGGTAGCTGAAACGCGACGCGATCGCCCGGTTGAATACCGCTGTTAAGCAACCATGTCGCCAGGCAACTTGCCGCATGATCAAGCGCTGTATAGGTGTATGAATCACCATGATTATCCACCACGGCGAGTTTGTCCGGCATCGCGCGCAGGGTCTGGTGCCAGTAATCGCCCAGCGATGCATCGCCCCAATATCCTTGCCGTCGGTACGCTTTCCGACGTTCAGCATTAAACGTTATCGTGACACTCATGGACTCTTCCTGGCCAATAAACCGTTAAATACCCGTCATACTTCAAGCTGCATGTGCGTTAGCTTTTTTATTCGGCTCATCCCTGAGCCTTACCCCTTCGGGGCCGCTGCTTACAGCGTTCAAATCTGCTCCCGGCAGATTTGTCGCTCACCCCAGTCAATTACCCCAGTCAATTACCCCAGTCACTTACTTAAGTAAGCTGCTGGGGATTACTGAGAGACATCCTGTCTCTCACCGGAGGCCAACCTTCGGTTGGGCAAATTCGTTCCCGACGAATTTGTCACTGCGTCGCCGCCTTCCTGCAACTCGAATTATTTAGGGTATACAGTGGATGTCTTTGCATGAATTTCAGGCGGATTTGGGCTCAACCGTAGCGGAAGTCAACGCCGAAGGTGCCTGCCGGGTAGTCCCAGTGTTCGAGAATGGTTTCCCCACACAGCACACGGCAGGTGCCGCATTCAAGGCAACCGGCGCAGTCGAAATGGATATTGCCCTGCGTATCTTGCTTGTAGAGGTTGGCAGGGCAGGCGTTCAGTAGTTTGCGAAACTCATCAATGTTGGGGTTATCGGCCAGAATAATGTGCGGATGGCCTTCATCAACATGGAATTTATTGACGTTCAGTTTGACGTCAACGTTAACGTTATTCTCCTGGCTCATAGTGCGGTCGCCCCTTTGATGCCGTCTTTCAGTAAATTCAACAGGCCGATTTTCTTCATGTGGGACATCATCATTTTGCGCACTGGCTGATTCGGGCTACCGTCAACCGTGAACATATCATTCATGATGCCTGCCACCATTTGCGGATACTGGGTAAACAGACGCGGGTTTTCCATAAGGGCAGGGAGCTTGCGGAAATGCTGCATATCGCGCATCACGAAGCTCTGCTCCAGCGCGCGTTTATAGGCCGAAAGTGCGTGAGCCGAAAAATCTTGCTGCTGTCTGGCGGCAATCGCGGTATTGGCCGCAGCTTCCGCCGAAGCGATGGCTAAGTCCATACCGCGGACTGTATAGCCCAGATTGAGGCACAACCCGGCAGCATCGCCGACGATCATCACCCCATCGCTGACCAGTTGCGGGATCATCGCCAGACCGCCTTCCGGCACCATATGCGCCGAGTATTCCAGCAATTTACCGCCCTGAATCAGCGGGCGAATGACTGGATGCTGTTTAAAGTCCTCCAGCATTTGCGGTACGCTTTTCCGGGCCTGCCCCATCTCTCCCAGCCCGCAAACCAGACCAATCGACACCGACTCCCGATTGGTATAGAGAAAACCACCGCCCATCAGGCCATTTGACGGCGAACCGGCAAACAGCCAGGCAGCCCCTTCGTTCCCGCAGAGATTAAAGCGATCGTCGATCTGTGTGGAGGACAGGCCAATCAGCTCCTTCACGCCCACGGCATAATGGTGCGGCGAGGGCGCCGGCACCATCCCCAGCGAACGTCCCAGCAGCGAATTGACGCCGTCAGCGAGGATCACCACATTGGCCTCAAGAATGTCGTCACCTGCCTGCACGCCGGTGACCTGATTGCCTTCACGGCTCAACGCATCCACCCGGACACCCGGAATAAATTGCGCGCCCGCTTCTTCGGCTTGCTCCATCAGCCACGGATCGAGTCGGCTACGTAGCACGGTATGAGAGGCCTGCTCCGCGAGCTCAGATTTCTCGCGTTGAAAATCGAGGGTGACGGCGTTGTCATCGGTTAAAAAGGAGATTTTCTCCCGCGTGACCGTGCGCTCAATGGGCGCGCGTTGCGCGAATCCGGGCATGATGCGCTCAATACTGTGCGCGTAGAGCCGGCCGCCAGTCATATTCTTACTGCCTGCGTTGTTGCCGCGTTCAATAACCAGTACATCCAGTCCAGCTTTGGCCATCACATAAGCCGCCACCGTTCCGGCCACGCCCGCGCCCACCACGATGGCGTCAAATTTTTCATCCGACATGAGTTATGCTCCCTTCCCGCAGCGCCTGCGGGATATGTATCTTAGTGGCTCAATTCACCGATCAGGACTGGGACGACTTTGTAGATATCGCCCACCAGACCGTAATCGGCGTAATTGAAAATCGGCGCGTTTTTATCTTTGTTGATGGCGACGATCACTTTGGCGCCATTGCCGCCGACCATATGCTGGATCTGCCCGGAAATCCCCAGCGTCAGGTAGAGATCGGATTTCAGCAGTACGCCGGAGACGCCAACATAACGTTCGCGCTCCATCCAGTTTTCGCCTTCGGCAATCGGGCGCGAGCAACCCACTTCCGCACCCAGCACTCTGGCCAGTTCTCGTACCATCGCAAGGTCATCTTTCGCCGCCAGGCCACGGCCAACGCCCACCACGCGTTTCGCTTTACTCAGATCCACACTGCTCAGCGTTTTCGCGCGGCGTTCCAGGCAACGGATCTCGTGGCGCGGTGCAATATAGTCCGCAGTGACAACCGGGCAGGTGCGTGACGAATCTGCGGCCGCAGGCTCCAGTACGCCAGATGCGAGGGTAATAATAGCGAGCGAGCCGTTGAGTTTCTCTTTGCCAAACGCCAGACCACCGTACATACGGTGTTCCGCCCAGACGCTGCCGTCGGCAACGGTGACAGCTGTGGCGTCGTTGACCATCGCAGCGTTCAATTGCACACTCAACCGCGCGCCCAGCGCTTTGCACCGCTTTGTCGCCGCCATCAGCAGTAATGAAGGTTGACCTGCGGCGTCCTGCCCGATCCGTGCAGCAAGAGTCTCAGCGAAATTTTCGATGCGTTGCAGTTCGGAGTGGGGTTCAAGCACTATCACGCTGTCGGCGCCCAGAGACTGGACTCGCTTGACCTGTTCTGCGCCATAGACGATGGCATGTACCTGCTGGCCCCAAAGGCGTGCGCCGGACAGTAATTCGGCATAGCGTTCTGCGTTATCGCTCAGTACCCAGACGTGGGTTAATTGACTCATGGTGTTCTTCTCCGTTGGGCTTAATTGAGGGCTTTTTTCACGAGTTCAGCCAGTTCGGCAATCGCTTCGGGTGAATCATTGTCGAGGATGATGTGTTTGCGCGTGGTGGCTGGTGGTACGGTGATTTCCATCAGTTCTGCCTGCGGTGAGGACGAGCTCCATCCAATGTCGCTGGCCTGCCACTGGTTGACCGGTTTTTTGCCCGCGCCAAGGATGGCTTTCATCGAAGGAATTCGTGGGACGTTAATATCGGAAGTGACACAGAGAACGGCGGGTGGTGTCAGTTCGATCACTTCGACCTCATCTTCCAGCGTGCGCTCAACGCTGAGTTTGTCGCCGTTACGCTGGATGTTGCTGACGGCGTTAATCACCGGTAGTTGCAGGATCTCACCAACCAGCAAGCCAACCTGTTGGGCGTAGAGATCCCCGGAACCTTCGCCAAACAGCATCAGATCGAAGCCCATCTTCTCTGCCGCTGCCGCCAGCGCCTGTGCGATTTCTTTCGGCAGGGCATGTTCCAGTTGTGCATCCTGCACCATAAACAGGCTGTCCGGGCCGCGAGAAAGTACGTCTTTACGCACTTTTGAATTTTGCAGTAGCGAACCGCCAACGGTCAGGGCGGCAATCTCATCATCATCGCTGACGAGCTGCGTCGCCGCTTCGATAGCATTGAGATCGAACTGGCTGATCTTCGCTGCCGCATTGTCAAAGCTGAGCGCGTGGTCGGGCGTGACCACGATGTCCTGTTCCTCAGGTACCAGTTTGAAGCAGGCTATTATTTTCATGGCATCTCCTGTAAGTCGCGAGCGAATATTGGGCGTAGCGTCAATATCGACGGAAGGTAAAAAGTGACTGGAAATAGTGTGCGATAGCGGGATGCGCTTTTCGACGGGACAAGCTGTTTTCGTTGCTAACAATCTTGCAAAAAAAGTGAGATGGCCCTGGCAAAATAAAAGTGAGGGAAATTAATTTTCAGGCGTAAACATATTATCTTGCATACCGAACAAATAATCTTGTTCTGCAACAGCGAAGAAGTATTGAATAACCGCAGTAGTCGCTCTATTTTACCCTTATTATTTTGTTCAGGCTTATTCTTAACATGTGAGGTTGTCATGTATCAGCGATGCTTTGATAATGCCATGGAACCCCCTTTCGTGCAGGGGGAAACGCCCCGATTTTCGCGCTTTGTCATCAGTGATGACCCGACCTGGGAATCCGGGCATCATGTTCACGATAATGAAACTGAGCTTATTTTCGTCAAAAAAGGAGTTGCACGATTAACCATTGATTCGTCGCTGTATGTCGCGCACGAGGACGATATTGTGGTGATTGAGCGGGGGCGGTTACACGCCGTCACGTCCGATGCGAACGCACCTGCCACTACCTATACCTGCGCGCTGCATGGCTTTCGTTTTCGCGGCTGGGAAGAGAACCAACTGTTACAACCGCATTCGTGCCCGGTCATTTCTGCCGGGCAGGCAAAAGAGGTGATTACCAGCATCTTTCATGAATTGAGCGTAATGTTGCCGCAAAGTAAAAATATATTAACATCTTCTGTCCATGATGCTTTTGCTTATGCGCTGACGGTGTTGTACTTCGAAAACTTTAAAAACGCTTACCGATCGGAGCAGGGGTATATTAAAAAAGATGCGTTAATTAAAGATATTTTGGTTTATCTGAATAACAACTACCGTAAAAAAATAACGCTCGAACAGTTGTCAAAACAATTTCACGCCAGTGTCAGTTATATCTGTCATGAATTTACTAAAGAATACCGTATTTCTCCCATCAACTATGTGATTCAGCGGCGGATGACGGAAGCCAAATTTGCGCTGACCAATACCGATAATTCGCTGGCCGAAATCTCTTTGCGCGTTGGATACGAAAACGTCGATCATTTTGCCAAGCTCTTTCTGCGTCATGGTGGTTGCTCACCCAGCGACTACCGTCGGCAATTTAAAAATAACGTGGTTGAATCAGAGTATCTGTCCGATTTTTACGCGCCGGAAAAAGTGCTGTATTAATTTTCCTGTAGCTCCCGGTGCACCGGGAGCTACGGCGTAGTTTTAATCCTGGTAGTCTTTCAGAATCTGGCGTCCGGCGACGTAAATCATGATCTCGTCAGTGCCGCCACCGATGCGTTCACAACGTACATCCCGCCAGAAACGAGAGACGCGCGCTTCATCGGTATAGCCCAGTCCCCCCATAATCTGGATGGCATCATCAATCACCTCCAGTGCGGTACGGGCGCAGTACAGCTTCGCCAGCGCAGCGCTGGTGCGCAGGGACTGCTGCTGATCTGCCTGCCAGGCTACTTTCAGTACCATATTGCGCATGTTCTCAACTTTTACCGCCATTAGTACCAGTTTTTCCTGGATCATCTGGTTATGGCCAATTGGTTTACCGAAAGCAATACGCTGATTGGCATAGCGAGCAGCATCTTCAAACGCACATTCGGCAAAGCCGGTACTGCGGGCGGCGTTGATCAGGCGTTCCATTTCAAAGTTGTACATCACATTGAGAAAGCCCATGCCTTCTTCGCCGACCATATCGCTCTCTTCAACTTCGACATTGTCGAGATACACTTCGCAGGTGCTGAGCATATGCCAGCCGATTTTGTGCAACGGGTTAACTTTGATCCCCGGTTTTTTCGCATCCACCCACCACAGCGTAAAGGCTCTTTTCGGATCTTTAGGCTGCGGATCGCGCGCCAGCACCAGCATGTAAGGGTATTCCTTCGCTCCGGTAATGAAGGTTTTCTGCCCGTTCAGGTAGACCTTGCCGTTTTTGCGCGCGTAGCTGGTGGTGGCGCTGTTGTTATCGGAACCCGCTCCCGGCTCGGTCAATGCCAGCGCATACGCCGGATCGCCGGTTTCCATCGTACTTTCCGCCGTTTTCCGTAGCTGCTCAGCGGAGCCGAAACGACGCATGCTGTGGATGCACTGGCCGTTGGTTATCAGGAATGCCGGTGCGCCGCATTTTGATACTTCCATCAGCGCCAGCATCTGCGTGACATAATCTGCCGGGATGCCGCCGAATTCTTCCGGCACGCCGAGCATGGAGATGCCGTTATCGGCGAGTGCACGCATAAATTCGCGTGGGTAAGTTGCTGTCTGATCGCAGGTACGGAAATACTCTTCCGGGAAGTTGCTGGTAATGAGTTCCCGGATGCTGGCAAGCAGCAGTTCCTGCTCTTCGGTTAAAGAGAAATCCATTATCGTACTCCTGTTAATTGGCCGCTTCGGGTAACACAAACCCCATGGTGGCATCGATAAATAAGCGTGGATCCATCGGTTTCAGGTCGGGAGAAATCACCGGCGTGAACGCCATTTTGTCCAGAATGTCTTTTTGCAGATCGACGCCCGGCGCAATCTCCATTAAATGGAGACCGTCCTCTTTCAGGGTAAATACTGCGCGTTCGGTGATGTAACGGACGTCCAGCCCACGTTCGAGGGCAATTTTTCCGCTGAAGGTAATTTCTGGCAGTGTGCTAATGAATTTTTTCACCCGGCCTTCCTGCACAATGCGCAACTGGCCGTCGGTAATCTCGGTTTTCAGCCCGGCGGCAGTCAGCGTGCCGCAGAACACAATTTTTCGTGAGGTGGCGCTAATATCAATAAACCCGCCAGTGCCCATAATCTTGCCATTGAATTTATGCACGCCGACGTTGCCGTGTTGATCCACTTCGGCAAAGCTCAGGTAACACACATCAAGGCCGCCGCCGTGGTAGAAATCAAACTGCGAGGTCATATCGAGAATGGCGCGCGTATTGACGTTGGCGCCGAACGCCACACCTTGTGAGGTGATGCCGCCGACCGGCCCGGTTTCCACCGTCAGAACGAAATCATCGGCACAGCCTTCTTCACGCGCCACCAGCCCGATGCCGTCGGCAATACCGACACCCACATTCCCCACTGCGCCTTTGCGCATCTCAAATAAGGCACGGCGCGCCACCAGCTTGCGCTGATTGAGGGGCAGGGTAAGTTGCGTACTGTCGTCGAGCGTGAAATCACCAGAGATAAAGCGGTTCACCGATGCGCCGCCGTACAACTGCGTCTGGTTGGGATCCACCACCACGATATCCACCAGATAACCCGGAATGCGCACTGATTTCGGATGCAGCGTGGCTTTTTTCACCATTTTCTGCACCTGCATCATCACAATCCCGCCGTTGTTATGCACCGCCTGCGCCAGCACCAGTGCATCCAGATACATCACTTCATCTTCAAACGAGGCGTATCCTTCGCTGTCACAGGTGGTGGCGCGGATAAACGCGATGTCCGGGGCAATGGCTTTATAGTAGAGGTACTCTTTGTTATCGATCTCTACCAGTTTGATCAGATCTTCCTGGGTGACTTCATTCAGCTTGCCGCCTTGCTGGCGGGGGTCAACGAAGGTGCCCAGTCCGATATCGCTAAGGATGCCGGGCTGGTGGGCTGCAGCGGCGCGAAGCGTCTGTGTTAATACGCCTTGCGGGTAGTTGTAGGCGGCAATTTTACCTTGTTCTGCCAGATCGGAGATGCGCGGCGATTGTCCCCAGTGTCCGCACAGTGCCCATTTCACCAGGCCTTCCTGTGCCAGCGGGCTGATCCCGCGATCGGCTCGGTCGCCAAGTCCGGTTGGGCTGATAATGGAAAGGTTTCGCGGTGTTTGCGTCTGTTTATATTTATCGGCTAACGCGGTGATCAATGTGGTGGCTTCTAGAATGCCGCCACCTGCGCCTAAAACACACAGCGTGGCTTCGTCGGGAATATATTCCACCGCTTCCTGCGCTGACAGTACAGTCACGCGCCCATTGAGGCGTGAGGGTCTTTCAGGTTTCATAATGACTCCTGGGATGCCCGTGCGGTGCGGATATCCGGCTTTACTCGCTGGTGTTCAACCGTGAATTAAAGCCGAGCGCGTCCGCTGAATATTTGAAAATATTCATCTCCGGGCATGATTTAATGTAGGGCGAAAACGTTTAGTTCCGCCTGAATATACTCTCTCAGGCCTGATGCAATATCGTTAAGGCAATACGCAGGTCGCTAACGGATATTTGTCCTGGTGCCGAGGCCTTTTTCACCGCGCCAAACGTTGCGGCTGAACCGAACACTTCACCTGCCAGCCGTGAAATGACCCCGGTTTTTGCCATCGACATGGTGATAAGCGGGCGGTCGGCATAGTGTTCGTGCATCTCAAGCGTCGCGCTAAGCAGGGTCAGCACATCGGTTTTGTTCTGTGGCATCAGCGCGATTTTGGGAATATCGGCACCCAACTGCTGCATTTTGCGCAGGCGCTGCACAATCTCTTCCGCCGGTGGCGTGTTATGGAAATCGTGGCTGGACATGATAACTTTCACGTTTTTCGCGTGTGCATGTTCCACCATGGCTTTGACCAGCGCCTCGCCGGTAAACAGCTCCAGATCGATGATATCGACCAGACCGCTATCCACTGCCGCGCGGTTGAGTGCAATATACTGCTCCGCCGATAGCGCCTGTTCGCCGCCTTCTTTGGCGCTGCGGAAGGTAAACAGCAGCGGTTTATCCGCTATCGCATTGCGGATGACAAATACCGCTTCCAGCACGGCATCAATGGAGGCGACATCGCTGAAATGGTCAACACGCCACTCCAGTATATCGAAGTCCGCGTCACGATAGGCCTGCGCTTCTGATCTAACACTGGCTATATCTTTCCCCATCAGCGAGACGATGATTTTGGGAGCCCCTTCGCCAATCACGAGATTTTTTACGCTTACCGTTTTCATTCAGTACCTCTTATTCAACGGTCTTTCAGGCTTCGAAGCCCATGACGTGTTTCACGTATTCCAGCGGAAACTCTTTACCGGTCCACAGTTTGAACTGTTCAGCCCCTTGCCACAGCAACATGCCGTAACCATCAATGGTTTTGCACCCGGCTTGCTGCGCCTGCTGCAACAGTTTGGTGATATGCGGGTTATACACGCATTCGGTGACCAGCAGACCCGGACGAAGCAGGCTGATATCGCTGATGAGGCTTTGATCTTCCAGCGGTTTCATGCCGATTTTGGTACCGTTGGTAAGGATGTCTGCGGTAGCAAGAGCAGCGGCAAACGCTTTCTGATCCGCAAGGTCTGTCACGGTTACCACGCAATCGGTGTTTTCGTTGACGCGGCGGGCAAAGGCGACAGCTTTTTCGAAGAAATCATCCCGGCGGTTAAAAATCTTAATCTCTTTCAGCCCTTCAATGGCACCTTGTGCGGCAATGGCGGTTGATGCCCCTCCGGCACCCAGCAGTACCATGGTTTTGCCTTTGATGTCGAAACCGCTCTCTTTGATGGCGCGGATATGTCCGGTACCGTCGGTGTTGTAGCCGCGTAAATAGCCTTCATCGTTGACAATGGTATTGATAGCGCCAACCAGTTTTGCCGCCGGGGTTAATTCATCCACATACTCGCACGCCAGTTGTTTATTCGGCATGGAGACGCCGGTGCCGCGCATTTTTAAGGCTTTCAGCCCGGCAATGGCGTTGGCGAATGTCGAATTATCGACTTCAAATGCCATATAGGTAAAAGGTAGTCCGGCTTTTTCCAGCGCCTTATTTTGCATTTCCGGAGACAGACTGTGCCGGATAGGGTAGGCCATCAGGCCAATCAGTTCATATTTTGCAGTTACATCCATCATAGACTCCTTGAATATTTATCGTGAACGGAAGCTGTTTTTTGAAAATACCGTTCGCCGAACCGCACATCGTTTTTAGGAATATTGAAGACACGGTAGTAACGGACGAAGACAATGGCGGCGGTGAGGAAGGCCAGCAGTGCGAAGAAGAAATCCAGCAAGATGATGTACTGCAGGCCAATGTTAGAGAGATACCCGGTAATCAGCGGAATAATAAAATTCGCCAGCCCGCCCATCATCATGTAGACGCTGGTGACTTTGGCTTTGCTCTTCGGGAAGAACTCAGACATCACCGACACACCCAGTTGCAGGATGCCGCCCGCTGCGGAAAAGCCGATAACAAACGCACCGGCATTGCACACCAGTGGCGACGGGAACAAATAGATAACGGCTGCGGTAATAGCCGCCAGCCCGGCGTTAAATACGTTTGCCCAGACAGGGCGTACTTTTGTCTTCAACAGTGCGGCGAAGATGAAGACGCACAGTAGCGATCCCATACTGTAGTAAGTGATGGTTTTTAGGGCGTCGGCTTCCGCCATTCCGGCAAACGCCATGGCATATTTCGGCATCCATACCACGATGACGTAAAAGGTGGAGAAGGCTGCAACGCCGAACAATACCGAGGCAACGCCTTCCAGCCACGGCAGCGGCTTGCTGTTCATCTGCGGCAGCGCTTTGGCGACGCTGGCATCGACCTGCTGGCCGGGGAAGCGGCTTTTCAACAACATCAACGTGATCAGGATAAACAGGACGCCGGGAATAATGACGCTATAGCCGTACCAGATTTGATTAAGCAGCATGTAGCTGACGATCATTGGGTAGAGCATCTGCCCGAAAGAAACCATCGCTTTTACCAGAATCACTGCCGAGCCGGACGCTGTCGGAAAACACTCCATCAACGCCGGGTAACCTCCGGTATCGAGCGCCGAGTTGGCGACACCGACGCAGACAGCCAGAACAAAAGCCACCATCAGGTTCGGGCTGGAGGGGATGCCAAAGAAAAAGAGCATATACAATACGACGCCCAATAAAATAACGGCCCGGCGACCGAACTTGTCGGAAATAACGCCAAAGAACAGAATGCTGACCAGACGACCCAGACCGATACCCGAAATTAAATAAGCAATGCCCGCGTTATTGGTGGAAAATTTTTCCGCCAGAGATGTCATATTTTGCGCCAGTGTAATAACGCTGATACCGTGCAGGAAATAACTAAGATAGATACAGATTACCGCCAGGGTAAATGGGGTACTGAAAGCCTTATTTTGCGACATTTTTCACGGCTCCGTGCAGATTTAAAATTTTTTCTCCCGCAGCGGTTACTGTGATATCTGGCCGCGAGCTTAGTCATTACTTTACGTTCTTTCAGCATTCGGCCATACATAGTATGGCGCTTAATTCGCCAGGTTTATTGCATGATAAAATGTGAGGTAAAATAGTTTTTATATCTTTTTGAACGCTATCAATTGTGTCGCTAAATAACATCCGTATTATTTTGCACAAGCGCATCAACAATATTGCATAGGAGGAAATTATTCGGCGACAGGTGCCATATTCACTGAACGCCTTGATGCCATACAGCTGCGTAAACAAATAAAAAGTGCCAGCAGAAAACCGATAGCCGCAATGGCAGTATCAAACCACATAATATCGGCAATACTGCGCTCAGAGAGGCGTGCCGTTATTAATGGGATGGTAAAAGTAGCAATGCTTCCCGCGCTGTAATAAATACCGGTCGCTTTTCCTTTGGCGTAGGGAAAACGGGCGGCCATCAACGTCAGGCCAATTTGTACGACGCCACCTGCGGAGGAGAAACCAATAACAAACGAAAAAATCACCACCATCTCTACGCTGGGATGCAGACATACCGTCAGCAAGGCAACAAACGAGATAAAGGTGTACAGCACCAATAACGCCATGGTTCTGGCGATTTTCCGTACCAGTGGAGCGGTAATGAAAACGCAGAGCAGCGAACCGCAGGTGTAAACGCTAAGCAGTTTGATAGACTCGGTATACGACATGCCGATAACAAACTGACCGTACTGCGCAAGCCACTGACTGATAAGGTAAAACGTGGTCATTGAGATATAGCCATACAACGTGTAGCTGGCCAGATCGATAACGGAGCAGTGGTTTTTAAGCGTGCTGTCTGCGACCGGGGGCGATTTGCGTACACGGTGAGGGGGAAAGGTGCAGCGGAGCAAAAACAGGCCGTTGAGGATCATAATGGCGGCGGCAACCAGAAAGGACCAGCCGAACCAGATTTCCGCCCACACCAGCAGGCTGATGATCATCGGTAATAAAAACTGCCCCGCAGAAATAAACGCTTTGATCAGCACATTCGCCGTGCCGGGGGAACGCGGAAACGCCTCCATCAGGCTGGGGTAGGTTCCTGCGTCGAGGAAACTGTTGGCGATCCCGGCTAAAAAGCCAAACGCATAAGCCACAACAATGCTGTGTGTGTTGATGATACCGAAAAAAAATGCGAGATAGCAAAGCATGCCGAGAATAATAAATGGTCGACGGCCAAATTTATCCGACAATATTCCGGAGAAAAGCAAAACGCTTAGCCGGCCAATACCAAGTGAGGAGATAACAACAGAAACTCCCGCTGCATTAGTCTGCCACTGGAGTTCGAGCGAGGACATATTGAGGCTCATTAAAATGACCCCCATGCCGTGCACCAGGTAATTCAGATAAAGACCCAGGGCAGCCGAGAGATAGGTGTTTTTCATTTTATTTACGGCGTGAAGGTGAAATGAACCGTCGGTGGTGTCAGTAGACAAACATCTTTAACACAGATGTTCCAGATCATGCGCATAGAGTTCAGCGGCCACTGACTGATAAACCTTCCAGTCCAGATAATCCCCATCATGATATACCGTCCGAAACGCAGGCAAATCCACGAAAAAACGCATCGTATTATTGCCAATGCGATTGTTTATTCGTTGGATGAGAGCGTTAATATGCAATTGTCTTTTTTTTCTCAGTGCCTGCAATTTTTCAACAATATCCGCTGGGATAGGTTTCCCTCCATTTTCCCATGTCTGCCACTCCGCTGCCGTATTATCCGGCGCAATCCAGGTCGCACACTCTTCGATGCTCATCGCGAGAATATGGCGTAATGCTTGTAATTCATATGCGTTCATAATGTAATTGCTTCATATAAAAACGATTGAGAATAAATAACACTATTGCGCAGATTGCGGATTGAACAGAGTCACACTATTTTGTGCAATATTATTTGTTATCGGTCTGTAAATCTCTGACCTGAATTCTACTTACTCTCATGTTTTTTTTGCACCAAAACAGGGCGCTCGGGCGTGTGATGGAGAAATATATAAATAATGCTGATGTATCATTTAAAATTCATTTTCTGAAGATATGATGTGAAGGTAGTCACATTCGTATTGAAAGAAGCTGTTCCTTCTCACACTTAACCGCGTGGAAAATGACATTATGGAAGATAAAGCGAAACGAAGTCTGGGGGGAAAGCTGGCAGTATGGGTTTTCTGGATTTATTGTGCCTGGTTTACCTGGAGCCTGCTGAATGATATCTGGCTACCAGGGCCGCCCTCGGGAAACTCGAGTGGTGTGAGGGGTACAACCAGTACGGATGGGTTCAATAGCTTCAGCAGCGTACTGGTGCTCGGTGTGGTGGGAGCGATACTCGGCGCGATTGCCTGGTATACTCGCCCGCGCGATCCTGACGCCTGAAGATGTTATGGTAATGACTTTTCATCGACAGGACACACAATGAATTTATCTGATTGGCAGCACCGTTTCGATAAATGGGTGACGCAACACTTTAATCATGCTGATGCAGCTCATGATGTGTCGCACTTTCGTCGGGTATGGAAAACCGCGCAGACGCTGATGCAGGGGCAGCAGGTTGATGGGCTGGTGGTGCTGGCAGCCTGCTATTTCCATGATATTGTCAGCTTTGCGAAAAACCACCCGCAACGCCATCAATCCTCGGTGCTGGCGGCGCAAAAAACTGCCGAAATTCTGGCCGACGACTTCCCCGATTTTCCCGCAGGCGCGGTGCCTGCCGTGCGTCATGCGATTGAAGCGCACAGCTTTAGCGCAGGTATCGCACCGCTCACGCTGGAAGCCAAAATCGTTCAGGACGCAGACAGGCTGGAATCGCTTGGTGCGATTGGTCTGGCCCGCGTGTTTGCCGTCTCCGGCTCGATGGGCGCGGCACTCTTTGACGGCAACGATCCCTTTGCCGCAGAGCGGGAACTGGACGACAAAGCCTATGCCCTCGATCATTTCCGCTGTAAGTTACTGAAGCTGCCTGCCACCATGCAGACGGCAAAGGGGCGGGAGCTGGCCGCGCATAACGCCGATTTTCTGGTGCATTACATGGCGAAACTGAGCGCGGAACTTCAGGGCGATCATCAACGGATTGATGATGAGGTGCTGCGGCGCTTTCGTACCTCAGTATCTTAAGTGAGAAAACAGATGGCGGATGTTCATGATAAAGCGACGCGCAGTAAGAATATGCGGGCGATCGCTACGCGCGATACGGCCATCGAAAAGCGGTTGGCCGCCTGCCTGCAATCGCTGGAGCTGGCGTTTCGCGTACAGGATGCCGCGTTACCAGGCCGCCCGGACTTTGTGCTGGATGCGTATCGCTGTGTGATCTTCACCCACGGCTGCTACTGGCATCGCCATGACTGTTATCTGTTCAAAATTCCGGCCACGCGTACGGATTTCTGGCTGGAAAAAATCGGCAAAAATGTGGCCCGTGACGCGCGCGACTGCTCATTGCTGCTTGAACAGGGCTGGCGGGTGCTGGTGGTGTGGGAGTGCGCATTGCGCGGCAAGCTGAAATTGAGCAATCGGGCGCTGAGCGAGCGGCTGGAAGAGTGGATCTGCGAGGGGCAACAAACCGCGCAGATCGACACTCAGGGGATTCATGCGATGACGATTACTTCTCCGCGCAAGGCGTAACAACCGGGCGTTGCGGGAAGAGATATTTGCCCAGCGTCACCAGTACCACAGACAGAATAATGATCCCCAATGCCAGCCATTCAACGGAAGAGAGATGTTCGCCGCCAAAGCCCGTACCCAGCAGTACCGCCACGACCGGGTTCACATAGGCGTAGCTGGTTGCTAATGCCGGTGACACGTTGCGGATCAGAAACATATAGGCATTAATGGCGATGATGGAGCCAAACAGCGCCAGATAGCCGACGGCGAAAAAACCGGACAGCGGCGGTACGGCGCTAAGATGTTCACCGCTCAGGGCAGAGACGGCCAGCAATACGATCCCGGCGGCCAGCATCTCAATCGCACCCGCCATCATCCCACCCGGGAGTTCAATCCGCGAACCGTACACCGAACCAAATGCCCAGCTTAGCGAGCCGATGAGGATCATGACCGCGCCCCACGGATTACCGCTCAGGTTTCCGCCGCTATTCAGCAAAATGATCCCCGCCAGGCCAATAGCAATTCCAGCCCACTCGAGCTTTCGCGTCGCAATACCGAAAAAATGACTAAAGCACAGCGTAAATAGTGGTACGGTCGCCACGACGACCGCAGCGATTCCGGACGGTACATTCTGATGTTCCGCCACCGTGACAAAGCCGTTACCGACAGCGAGCAGCAATACGCCAATCAGCGCCGCATTGAGCATTGGGCGCAGCGGCGGCAGTTTATGGCCGCTGAGCAACAGGATGGTTATCAGCACGATGCCCGCGGATAAAAAGCGGATGCCAGCCATCATGAAAGGTGGCCAGCTTTCGACACCGACGCGGATAACAAAATAGGTAGAACCCCAAATGATGTAGAGCGCGAACAGCGCGCCAATAAGCGGTAAAACTTGCCTGAAACGCATAACTCACCACGACAAAAGATACGAGGCTTATAGTAAACGTCAAAACTATACGCCTTGCGAGTGGTTAATTTGGCAGAAGCTGTTAAATTTTTGTTGACACTATGGGGTGGTTTTCGCCATCGATTTTTTACTGCATACTGCGCTTTATTTAGTTTTCATACTGAAAAGGAACAAATTTTGGCAGGAAGTAGTTTATTAACTTTGCTTGACGATATTGCCACCTTACTGGACGATATTTCCATGATGGGCAAACTGGCTGCGAAGAAAACCGCCGGTGTGCTGGGAGACGATCTTTCGCTAAACGCGCAGCAGGTAACTGGCGTTCGCGCTAACCGTGAACTGCCAGTAGTGTGGGGCGTGGCGCGCGGATCGCTGCTCAACAAGGTTATTCTTGTTCCTCTGGCTTTGCTGATCAGCGCGTTTATCCCGTGGGCTATTACACCGTTGTTAATGGCTGGCGGCGCGTTTTTGTGTTTTGAAGGTGTGGAAAAAGTGCTGCACACCCTGGCTGCGCGTAAGCAAAAAGAGAACCCGGAAGCCCGGCAACAACGGCTGGAGGCGCTGGCCACACAGGATCTACAGCAGTTCGAAAAAGACAAAATCAAAGGCGCTGTCCGCACCGATTTTATTTTGTCAGCTGAGATTGTCGCCATCACGCTCGGTATCGTGGCCGACGCGCCATTGCTCGACCAGGTACTGATTTTATCGGGCATTGCGCTGCTGGTGACCATCGGTGTTTATGGCCTGGTGGGTATTATCGTCAAGCTTGATGACGTGGGTTACTGGCTGGCAGAACGGAAAGGCGTGCTGGCACAGGGGATGGGCAAAGGGCTGCTTGTTCTGGCTCCCTGGCTGATGAAGACGTTAAGTGTGGTTGGCACGCTGGCAATGTTCCTCGTTGGCGGCGGTATTGTGGTGCATGGTGTAACGCCGCTGCACCATGCGATCGCGCATTTCGCGGCTGGCCAGCACGCACTGATGCAGATGCTAATACCTGCTGTCGCTAATTTGCTTTTGGGGTTCGCCATTGGCGCGCTGGTCGTGGCCGTTGTCAAAGGGGTTGCGCTTCTGCGCGGTGCGGCTAAGTAAAATCTCGCCGCAGCGATTGAGCAAAACCCGCAAACTTCGTCTAAGTTGAAAACGTTTCTCCCTGATACAGGAGGCAGTGATGGTCTTTTTGGTCAGCGATGAAGTTATACCAAAAGAAGGTGGTCCGCGCATGATCGTTACCGGCTACTCCAGCGGTATGGTGGAGTGCCGATGGTATGATGGTTACGGAGTCAAACGGGAAGCCTTTCGTGAAGATGAACTGATGCCTGGCGACAGGCAAAGGGCGCACGAGCAGGTGTAACCTGTAGAACCGCCCGGCTATTGCCGGGCGTTTTTTATCCCTGTATAAACACCACCTCCTGTGGAAGTGGCCAGAAACAGGTTGACTCTGCCTTATTGTCCTGAGATTTAAATCTTACTGGACTGGCAGAGGCTTATTTTTAAGGGTTTTACTACGCTCTTTTAGAGCGCAATGAATGAATGCCGCCTTCTATGAAGGCGGTTTTTTTTACTGTTCTTCATTCGACGCCAGTACTAAAGACCGACTGCGGCAATATATACAAACTTAATTTCTGGGAGCTCATGTGCGGCAGAACAGCGTCGTGAAACAACCGAAGTCGTTTATTACTCTAAAGCGTTATTTTCTCCCTGCACGGGTGGTTAACCTTTGTTTTCTGATTGTTATGGTGTGCTCCACGATTTTGACCTGGCGCGAAGTGATAGTCCTACAGGGGGCTTACGTCACGAGCCAGCGCAGCGAGCTGGAAAATGTCAGTAACGCGCTGGGCATGCAAATGCAGAGTGGCGTAGATCGGCTGCTTTTTTTCCGCAACAGCATGCAAGCCGCGCTGCAAACGCCGCTCGGTTTTAAAGTGCTGAATGATATACAGCAGGCATTCAGGCTGCGGCGCACACAGGTGCAATGGCAAATCGGCCTTCCTAACACGCGCACGCTGCCCATTTATGGCGTATCCGATGATTTTGTTAATCAAAGCGATCTCCTTAATCGCGACGATGAGCGCTTGCCTGACGAACTGACCGCGGCGATGGAGCTCGGCTATCTGTTTCGCCTCTCTACCAATGCTTCCATGTTGCCGTGCCAGGCATATTACATTTCCCGCGCCGGTTTCTATCTCTCAACAAAACCGGTGGAAAGTGAAGAAAAAATCATTCCGACCTATTACCGCCTGCTGATGCGCCCCTGGTTTCGGGGACAGCAGCAACAGGAAAATCGGGACCGTGGTGTTCGCTGGTATACCGATCAGGCACGCCAGGGCAGCGAAACACGCGGGTTCGTTGCTGCCAGCGTACCGCTGGACTATCAGCGATACTGGTACGGTGTGCTGGTGTTGAGCTTCCCCGTTAGCGATATCAATCGCTTACTGGTCAAAGCGCGCGCAGATCAGGACGGGGGGCAATATCTGCTTTATGACAGCCGCTTTAATCTGCTGACCAGCACGCTGACAGTGCCCGGGTTTAGCGCGGATGAATACAATCAACTGCTGGCAGATATGGAACACGATACCATCGGCGGAATCCATCTCGGCTCCCGCTATGTGAGTTGGCAAAAACTGAGACAGTTTGGTGGCGTATTGGTGCGAGTTCACACGTTACGGGAAGGGTTAACCGGCGATTTTGGGCGCATCAGTATTGCATTGTCGCTGCTGTGGTTGCTCTTTACCGGCATGCTGCTGTTCTCGTGGCGGATTATCCGCAGGATGGTGGATAACATGTACAGCATGCAGAGCACGTTGCAGTGGCAGGCGTGGTTCGATCCGTTAACACGCCTGTATAACCGTGGTTACTTTTTTGATCGGGCAAAAATGTTATCCGAACAGGCGCGTGCCGAGAATCTGCCGTTTGCTGTTATCCAGTTGGATCTCGATCACTTTAAGAGCGTTAACGATCGTTTCGGTCATCAGACAGGCGATCTGGTACTCTCTCATGCTGCCGGGATGATCAGTAAGACTATCGGTGGGCAGGATGTCGCTGGGCGCGTCGGCGGGGAAGAGTTCTGTATTCTGCTGCCGGGCAGCACGCTGGAGCAGGCTGCCCGGGTTGCCGAACGTATTCGCGCACGAATCCGGGGGAAAGAGATTCTGGTGCAGAAAGACACCACGCTGCACATCACGGTGTCGCTGGGCGTCAGCGATGCTGCAGAGAACGGTGATTACGATTTCGAATCCCTGCAATCTGTTGCTGATAGTCGCCTGTACCGTGCGAAAAACAACGGACGCGATCAGGTTTGCTTTACGGACGGCGCGCCGAAGAAATGATCCATACCTTCGCGCCAGCCTGCCGCGCCTTCCTGCATCGTGTGATAAACCCGCTTAGGTGAATCCTGACGCAATTGTACACCCTGGCGATTGAGACCTTTCACCACGATAGCGTAATCAACGCTATCAAGCAGCGGTGCATCGTTAGGGCCATCGCCGAGGCCAAGCGTTAACGCGCGATGGCCCTGGTAGTGATGATACTGACGTGTGAGCCAGTTAACGGCCTGATCTTTTCCGCTGCGTTCATCAAGAACGTGCCAGAAGCGCGCGCCCTGCACAAAGCGCAGACCGAGTTGCTGAAGGGTTTGATCGAAGGCGGACATCGCCTCGTCGCTGTCACGCCAGATCAGCGTTTCTGACGCTTCCTGGAGACGCGCAAGGTTTGCCTGCGCCAGGGGTAAACCGGTCACTTCTGCCAGCACATGCTCATCCAGTTCGCCAAAAGTGGTGAATTTCCAGCCATGCTGCTGACGTAGCCGGGCCAGTACGCTGGCAATATCAGCATGGGACGAACCGATGATAATACGCGGGTAATCCTCATGATCCTGCCACTGCTCATCAAGCTGAATGACGGCACCGTTTTCGGCAATAAACGGCAGTCCCTGCAGTTGCAGTAATTTCTGAATGGCCATCATCTCTGCGGCCGTTTTACTGCTGCATAAAATGACCGGGATTGACTGCGCGCGAAGGCGAACAAGCCATTCTGCTGCGGCTCGCCAGTCGCCGGTATGGCTGTCGAGCAGCGTGCCATCGACATCGGTAAATACCAGTAAGGGATCGTCCAGACTCAGCATTTTAAGCTCCTTATCATTCGGAAAAGGGCAGGCGACAAGGTATTGTATCCAATTGAATACAGTTGTATTTCTAATTATTCGCCTGATCAATAGTTCTTGTCATCGTCCTTTTTTGTCGATACAGTTTCGCTACATCAGATTCCCTGGTGTACGAATTTTAAGTGCTTCTTGCGAAAGCAAGCTTTATCCCGGCCGTTGTACGGCCGGGATGTTTCTTCAGCGATTCGCTTCCGTGATGCTGAAATCATGAACATCCAGTTCAAACGCCTCCGCCAGCTCCCGCCAGGTATGGTATTCGCGACCGTCAACGCTGACGCGCTGACCCTCTTCATCTTCAACCCGATGAACTTCGCTTTCACTAATTTCATTAATGGCCGCCAGTAGCGCATCGACGTCAATATTGACGTCGCGCCTGGCGGTATTGCTGTGCTCTTTTGCCGTTTTCATGCTGTCACCTCGTTGCAATGCCATGGTTAAGTATATACCCGTCATACTTCAAGCTTCATGTGCGTTAGCTTTCCTATTCGGCTCATCCCTGAGCCTTACCCCTTCGGGCTGAGGGATCCCCACAAAATCAGCCCTAATAAACCAGAACCATATTTCGGTAGGTGCTGGCGAGTTGGGCTAAAATACTCTCCAGTTTTACCC
>Ga0316602_10000154_pt1 | contig 63321 bp, 47 predicted proteins | sample OWC_soil_day10_C_FD_203103 | JGI IMG/M metagenome (GOLD analysis project Ga0316602, IMG submission 203103) | Wetland soil microbial communities from Old Woman Creek delta, Ohio, United States - OWC_soil_day10_CT | ecosystem: Environmental > Terrestrial > Soil > Wetlands | place: USA: Ohio...
CTGGTTCCTTTGCCCTGCATTCGACAGGTAACTATCATGCGTCCTTTGCGCTAGTAGCAGTCATTTGTGTTCTTGGCTTTATTGCCGCGATGGTTTCAAGAGAACGCCGCACCGCGATTGAAATGGCTGCTACGACACGTCAGTAGTTTTACAAACGCCGAACGACCGGCTGGTTTTAAAGGTAAGCTCCAAAATGAAGTTTTTTAGTTAGGTTGTTACTCCTAATCGCCGCAAAACTTGCGGCGGTTGGGGTTACAGCATAGAACTTGGCATTACCTGTCGGAATATTCGTTATATTTGCCGTTGCACTGATTTACTACATAAAGAAACACCATGTGATGGGAAGACAATCTTGGTAAACTACAAATCCTAGTGGTTATAGCACAAATCCAGGATAGGTTGGCAGGAATGACAACAGTACGTTGAGAGAGGTGATAAGGCAAGTTTTTTGCAACAAAAATGTTTTGAGGAAACCTGGAGACTCAGAACATGTCGGGCAAAAATGTAAAAATTAGGAGGAAACGTATGAGAAGAAGTATGGTGGCGCTACTGACGCTGGTGCTGGTACTTGGCTTTGGCGGTACGGCGCTGGCTGATGAAAGCAATCCCTTTGGCGATGTCCCTGCCAACTATTGGGCGTATAACGCCGTGGCTCAACTGGCTAAAGACGGTATTGTTGATAATTATAATGAGCGAGCCTTTAATGGCAACAAGACGATTACTCGTTATGAGATGGCTCAGTTTGTTGCAAGGGCGCTGAATCGGAAGGATAAGGCCAATGTCGAAGATAAGGCGCTGATCGAACGGTTAACGGCGGAATATTCCAAAGAGCTGACGTCGATGAATGTACGGATAGATAAGTTGAAGCAGGAGGTTGACAAGTTTAGTTATGTCGGCATTCTCCTGGTTAAATATGAGAAACATTCCCATGCGGGTGTTCCGGCGGATATGACGACTTATGACAAGTGGAAGGAAAAAATGCAGTTGTTTGCTCGGTATAAGATCAATGATGATTGGGCGATTAATACGACAAGCGAATATTCACGGAATTTTCAAAAATCAGCGGCTGGCGGTATCGGTGCCGGTAATGATGATGTTACCAAGAATATTAGTGTCAGTGGCAAGCTGGGCGTTGTCGATGTTACTGGCGGTAGATTTCATATTGAAGACCCTTGTTCAGCGTATGTATTTTGTGATGATGTTACCGGGGCTCAGGCTAGTATCGGTATCGGGCCGGAAGGGCCTAAAGGGCCACCAGGCGCTCCACCGGCTCCAGGCGGCGGCAAACCAATGACGATTACTTTGGTGGATGGTTATATTGACGCTGGTATTAATTTTCATAGCTTTATTACGGATACGTTGTTCAATAATGCTGATTCAGGTACTAAGGGGATTGGGTACAAGGCGTTGTATGCTAATTACACAATTAATCAATTTACAAAGGCGTCATATGCTTATCATGGGTTGCATAACAGCACTACTGGTAATTCGAAGAATTGGAATGAAATTGGGTTTAACACCCAGGTTGCTAAGGATGTATTTTTCCAAAGCGCGGCGGTCAGGACTAATTATGCCACGCAAAATAATGGCTATCTGGTAGGTCTAAGGTATGGCACTACGATTCCTTTTGTTAATGGTTCACATGACATTTATGTGATGTATGCTCGAAGCGAATCTAATGCGAATATTTCTTGTACTTATGATACCGAAGACTGCGAGCATGGCTGGCAAGGGGTTGAACTTGGTTACCGGTTTGTCCCAATGCAGGGTTTAATGGTTGGGGTGAGGTATCAAGCGGCAAAAGGCACGGCCGATAACTGGAATGACCACAACTTCCAGTTTATAGCAACTTATGTGTTCTTCTAGGCCACTACAAGCGGTAGGACAAGCCTCTTGTGAGGCAGCTAAGAAAATACGAGGGGGACAAAAGTATGAAGAAAAGCCTAGTTATGATTTTAACGCTTGTATTCGTAATGGGAATTGCTGGTACAGCGTTTGCTGCTAATCCATTTTCCGATGTTCCAGCGGGGCATTGGGCTTATGGAGCGATAAATAAGCTTGTAGCTGAGGGAATTATTGATGGCAATGGCAACGGTACTTTCCAGGGAGACAGAACACTTACCAGGTATGAGGTTGCGGCTATTGTGGCCCGGGCTATAGCCAGGGAAGACAAGGCTAATCGTGATCAGCAGCAGCTTATTAATAAGTTAGCTAATGAATATAAAGATGAGTTAGAAAGTATGAATGTCAGCATTAAGATGCTGGAGGAGAAGGTTAGCAAATTCAAGGTTTCCGGCAGCTTAAGACTGCGGCTTGATGATGCGAATTCAACCAGTACTGATGGTAATGCTTATACTACGGCTGACAAGCAGCACGTAAATTTAGCGGTGGCGGCTACGTACAAGGTAAATCAGGATTGGGTTGTACGGGCGGAAAGTTCTTGGGAAAGAAGCATCTTATATCCGTCGTCCACCACTTCGGCGACTTGGAATTATGATTATTACACGGCGTTAAAAAATGAAGCCAAGCAGCTTTATGCTACCGGACCTATTGGCAGTTCGACCATAAAGGTGGGTAAGTTTGACTGGGCACCGGCTTATGGTTTGGTATACAACAGTAAGGGTAATGGGGCGCAGTATTCAGTGGGGACAAAGGTCAAGACAACTGTGTATTGGGGCCGCACTGATTATAATGACCAGCACAAGGTGGCGAAGTTGGATTGGGCGCTAAGTCCCACTACCAATATCCGGCTGGCTACGCAGCATGTCAAGTCCAACGGCGATAGCACGGTTTCGGTTGATACCGATACTGTAACCAAACCGTCGGTAGGCGTTTATTATGAGGGTGGTTTTGATACTAAGCTGTCGAATGATTTTGGGTTGATGGCGGCAGCCTCACAGTCCGACTATAATAAAAATAAAGGTTCGTTGAGTAAAGCGTATTTAACCCAGTTGAAATATAAGTTAGCGGATATTAATGTACCTGGATCAAGTGATATATTTGTAGAATATCGCAAGATACCAACCACTGCGGTCTATGACCGTAATGATGCCGAAGATTATTATGCAGTCGATTTCAAAGGCACTCGCGTAGGTTTTGAGTATGTACCGATGCAGAATTCAAAGCTGACGGCATTCTATATGAATGGTAAAGATGCGGATACCGGGTTGATTGATCTAAAAGTATACAGGGCGCAGATGGAATGGTTTTTCTAAGGCCATAGGTCTTAAAAATTGTATATGGGAAAGGGGAGCTTTAGCATGAAGAAAATGATATTATTAGTAGTTTTAGGCCTGCTGATTGGTATGATGTCGTGTGCTGCAGCAGCTGGCGGACAACAAGGAGGACCGCCGCCTGGACCACCGCCGCTCAGTCCGCAGGACAAGCAAGAGATTGTACAACTATTAAACATGGATGAACTGTCGTTTGATCAAGCCCGCGCCCAGGGTTTTTCCCTGGCGGAACTGGCGGAACAACAAGGAATTGAAGTACAGGCGGTTGTTGATCTGGTGACCAAGCTGGTGGGCAGTAATGGTTACCGGTTAGATAATGATCTGAAAGCTGGGAAGATTACCAAGGAGTTTTACGATGAAATGAAGTCCCATATGCCTGGGGCTATTCATATGACGGTTTACGACAAGCCGCAGGTTCAGTAACAGAATATATGTCAAAATGTAGTCCAGGAAATGCTCCATCTGTGGGGCATTTCCTGGACTAGCCTAGCAGTTCAATAAAATCGGAGAAGGGAAGAGGAACATGAAAAAGTTTCCAATAGTTCGCGGCGCTATAGCGTTGGCGGCGGTTGCGATATTCAGCGTTTCGCTGGCGGGAATATGTGTGGCGAAAGAGCAAATTATGCCGCAAGAAACGAGAAGCCTGATTACTGCGTCCTATCTATTGGATGGCGGGACGGCGACGGAGTCAGATAAAGCCTATACGGCGGCCAATGCTAATGAATCAGGGATTTATGTTGAAAATGGCGGTGTATTACTATTGAAAAATTGCACTGTTGATACTACCGGAGCAAGTACCGATACCGCCGAACCTTTTAACAGTAGTATGTGGGGCGTTAATGCGGCGATATTTGCTAATGCCAAAGGAGATATAACCTGTATTGGGGGTGAAGTAACCACAACCGGGTTTGTGGCCGGGGGCTTATTTGCAACTTGCGGCGGGTCGATTGACATGGCTAATGCCTCAATAAAAACGACCGGGGGATTTTCGCATGGGGCTGATGCTACATATGGTGGGACTATTAGTCTTACTGATGTTACGGTGGAAACCGCAAATGACCATGCGTCCGCGCTGGCAACTGATTATGGCGGGGGTCGCTTAAACCTCAAGCGAGTTACCGCTACTGCAGCGGGACGGTGGTCGGCTGGGGTATATTCCGATTGGAATGGTTCAGTGACGATTATTGATTCCAAGCTTGTTTCACCGCAAGCCGAGGGTGGGGTAATTGCCGGAAACGGTATATTAAATATTACCAATAGTAGTATAGTCGGGGGAACAAACGGGTTAATGATCCATAACCCCATTACTCCGGTAACTGACACAAGTTATGTTCCTACCGGCAAAGCAATATTTACTGGCGGTTCGCTATGTTCAATCGGTGGCGGTGCTATTTTAGTCAGGGAGGCCAAGGCGGCGGTTACCGTACAACACGGAACCGTGATTACGTCCGGCACGCGAACGATTGTTGAGGCCAAAAGCTCCGACAAGACAGCCAGCGACGTAACCTTTATGGCTAATGATAATGTGTTAAAGGGAGCATTTATTAGCGATGCTAATAGTTCAATTGAAATTAAATTAATGAATGGCTCTGCGCTCGACGGGGCGATAAAAGTTGCGGCCCTTAGCATTGATGCTACCAGTACCTGGACGGTAGCTGAAGACTCGGTGTTAACGGTATTAGACGACAAGGACGGAATTAGTGGCACAACCATTACCAATATTGTGGGTAATGGACATAATGTTTACTATGCTAAAGACCTTAGTGCTAATAGCGCGCTGGGCGGGTTAACCTATTCGTTAGTTAATGGGGGTCAACTTATTCCTCGCTAGATCCCGGCCAAGGGGTGATTACCGCGGGCGATTTACGGATGATTGCAGATTTAGTATAATTTAGTGACTAGAAGCAAAGAATCTGAGTTTAGTAAAGGAAAGGAATGTTTTCAATTGAAAAAACGGCTTATATTTATATTGTGTCTGCTGCTTTCCCTGCTAACAATGGGAATATCCTCAAATGCTTTGGCCATGCTGGCACCGCCACCAGGGATGCCGCCGGGAGGCGGACCGTTTGTACAGACCACTTCAGTTTCTACCACCGAGGGAGACTGGACATTTAAGCTTATAACCGCAGGCGATAGCACAACCAGTGCGATTACTGCTTATTCTGGTAAAAGCAACAGCGTGATCATTGTTCCTAGCGTCCTTGGCGGAGCAAAAGTTACCGCTATTGAAGCGCAAGCCTTTGGTCACCATAATGAAATTGCCGCGGTTTATGTGCCTGATACCGTTGAAAAAGTATCTGAATGGGCGTTCTATGATCTCAACACGGCAGCTATTATTTCCTTTGCGAATCCGAAGGTAGAAATTAACGATAGCGCATTCATGAGTAGTGGCAATGCAGCTCTTTACCTCCCGCAAGGAACAAATCAGAAAGCGGCGGGTGGCAAGACTATTGTGACCGATGGTACGGAACTTGTTTCCGTCGCTGTGGAAAACTTGAAAAAAGCAACAATCGCCGGGGGAACCTATCTCAATGTTGCTACGGCTGATAAAGCTAATCAAGTCACTCAGCAGGCAATCAAAGCCATTGCTAATGGCACTTATGCCGAGAAACCGGATCAGGAAAATGGAGCGGTTACCCTTACCTTTAGCGGTAATGATTATACAGTAGTTGAAAAGAAAATTTCTATTTTCGACCAATTTAAAAAAATAGTTAGTCCTAGCGACCTCAACAAAACGTTCCGGGTGTTGTCGAAAGCGGATGCCCTTAATTTTGCTGATGTAGTGGCCAAGGGCTCCTATGGTGACGTAAAAAATCGGCTAAATCTTACTGAAGGCTATTATATTAATGGCAATAAGGTAGTTTTAGATAAAAATGTAGTTGCCTATGATGTTGCCACCGGTAAAGAAATATATGGTGGAAGCAGTACGGCAAAAACGCTGCCTAACGCAAACCCAAATCTCTATTACCAATACATTGACTATCGGGACAGCGATAACGACGGCGATATTGATACTATCTACTATTCACCATATCGTCTTACCTACAACTATAACCCTGTCAATATTGTTAGCAACAATGCATATCTTAACGGCCTCAGCGCTCGTACCGCACTTAATCCGGCTTACCTTTCTTTTGCTAATGCAGTTATCAAGGCAAAGGGAGATAAAGATGAGCAGACTTATAAAAAGCTAGACGTCAGTACCGCAAACAGCGGCGAAAAAACCAGTGCCAAAATTAACCAAGAACGTAGTGCGCTATGGGCAGACGATTACGGCACAATTAAAGTTGATCATTTGAATGCAGTGTCTACCTCTACTGGCAATTGGGCTAAAATGTCCTATGAAGTCGGTCTCAGTAACTATAATGTAGAAGTAGTTATGGAGTGGGGCATGAACGCAGTGCTTTATGCAACAAATGGTGGGGTTGTTTCGGTCGGAAACCTTGCTGGTAAACGAAGCACCATTTATGCTAATGGCGATGGTTCCAACGGTGTTCTCGCCGGTGGGGCTGGAAGTAAGGCTGGTTCTACGGAAGCAAAAGCGGAAACGGCTAAAGTATATGTCTATAATACCGACTTTAAGCTAGGCGGCTGGAATAATCATGTAGCCGATGTTGTATATGGTGGTTACGCTTATCTGGAAAATATTAACGCTGCCACCGGCCTGCCGGGAAGCTATGCTGTGGGACAGGGTTCAGGTTTGGCTAATGATTTCGGTAACGGCATCGTGGAAGCAAAAGATTTTCACGTTACAGTTTACGGCAACCGTTCAGCGGGCGTTTATGTTATCGGCGGCGGCGTTATTACCGCTAAAAATTCATCATTTGACGCTAAAATGGATGCCGGACTGGTTGTGGCATCAGGTGGAACATTACATGTTGACGACAGTTCGGCAACTGGGCAGATAGCATTAAGAAATCGCGGCGGCATTGTCGCAAATTCAACTTCGGTATTTAACAATGTAGCGTTTACTGCAGATAAAGATGTTTCGGGTTATATTATAGGTGAAACGGCGCATAAAGCTGTAGAAGCATGGAGTGCAGCCAGTGGCAGTGCTGCTCTTGCCCACTATATGATGAGCGATGCCACCATGACCATTGGCCAGCTCTGCCAAAACTATAATGTTTCTCCAAGTAATACCAAAACATTGTTAGCTACGCTTAGTAAGCTGGCGGGAAAAACGTACACCAAAAATACACCCCTTCGAAACAGTGTTCTAGATAACACCTTCTACAACTATTCAGCTGGTCAATACATTGGCGATACGGATTTCTCCAATATCCCTTATCTCACGGTAGGTAGTTGTTTTGGCGGTTTAACGAGCTCGGTATTTGAGTTTGAATCGGCCGGAGTTAATCTTGAACTTAATCATAGTACATTTAAAAACACAAATAATGAAAACTATAACTATCTTATTTCTTCCGAGTCAGGTTCCACCCCAGTACTCAACTTTAATCAAGCCAACGCATCGGGTATTATCTGGAACGAAGGAGATGTATTCCGCTTTTGTGAAGGTCGACCAGCTGACAGAAGTTCATCACTGACGGTTAGCTTTAGTAACTCGACATTTACTGGCTCCTTTGCGGACGGCTATAATGGCTTGTGGGAAGTCAAAGGTCTCTCCTATACCAATAACGCTGGCGAAACCGCTAGTGTTAACGGAAACTATTATAAAGCTAAGGCTAACTGGGGTAATTCCGCTAGCTTTAACAATAATTCTACCTGGATAGTAAACCATGATTCCTACCTTGGTAGTTTAACTATTGAAGCTGGATCAACGGTGACGGCTCCAGCAGGCTGTTCCTTAATGATGACGGTGAATGGCCAAGAAACCAACATCGAACCAGGCACGTATAAGGGGCAAATTATCATCAAAGTTAGCAAATAGTGCTGTGGCCACGGATGTGTAACTGGTTTGGATCTTAATCGAGTAGTAGCGTGCAGCTATCCATCGACTCCTCGCACTAACTAATTTGCACTAGGTGATTTTAAAAGAATTCTCACTAAAAGGGGAAGGCTAAAAATAGGTTTTTAAACCTGTTAGAGGCAGTCCCTTTTAGTATTAGTACTGCTGTATTTCTTATATTTTATGAAATTGCAGAAGGCAGAACAGAACGTTCTTGATAAACTAAAAAATGAGGATAGCGCAATTTGAGATTGACACTACTAAGCTGAGCTTGATTGCGCCAAGCATCTCAGGAGATAATATGAAGTTTTTTCGCTATGGCCAAACCGAAATTGAGTATTTAAAAAAGAAAGATAAAAAATTAGCCGAAGCAATTGATAGAATTGGCATAATTGAGCGATCAGTTATTCCCGATTTATTCACAGCTGTAATTAGTAGCATTGTCGGTCAGCAAATATCCAATAAAGCCGCGGTGACGGTCTGGAATAGGTTGCTTGAACGTCTGGGCCAAATTACACCGCAAAAAATTGTTGATGCTAGTGCGGCGGAAATTCAACAATGCGGTATTACCATGAAAAAGACTGGCTACATTAAAGGCATTGCAGAAGACGTTTTGCAAGGAAAAATCAATATTAACGAGCTAGCTGAACTTCCTGATGATGAAGTGGTCAAACGGCTATCAGTTTTAAACGGAATCGGCGTTTGGACGGTGGAAATGCTGATGATATTTTCATTAGAACGCACTAATATAGTCAGTTGGGGTGACCTTGCCATTCGGAGGGGGATGATGCTCTTATATCATCACCGAACTTTGGATAAAGTAAAATTTGAAAAATATAAAAAACGATATTCACCCTACGGTACAGTGGCATCACTTTATCTTTGGGAAATTGCTGCTGGCCGTTAAAAAACTTTTTTTGTAACACAACAGTAATAAAACTGACAATAAACAGCGAAAAAGTATTGCTACAATAAGAGCAACAAAGGAAATCTTAAATAAACGAGGGGGAAGCAAGCATGGTTAGCAAAAAAACTTTAGTCGCAATGATGGTAGCCACCGTGGTTAGTGTTGGAGTAGCAATTCCTTATATCGGTCAGGCTGCGCAAAAATCAGGCGGAGCGCCACCTGAGGGTGGCCCAGACAAGATGATTCAGGAAATGGCGCAAGAGTTTGGCTTAAATCAAGATGAAGTAGCTAAGTACATGCACCAACGAATTGATCCACGCGAAATGATGCATGCTGCTACGCTGACTAAAATTAGTGGCAAGTCGTTGACGGAAGTTCTGTCGATGAAAACGTTGGCAAATACCTGGGAGGATGTAGAGAAAACTCTAGGCGTCACCAAAGATCAAGTTAAAGCCTTCATGGAAGAAGCCAGAACGACAAAACTTGCAGCGAAACTGTCCTTATCTAAAGATTCTGTTGCAGAATTATTAAAAAATGGTTACCATCCACAAGATATTGGTATTGCGGCCGTGTTGGCTAAAGATACCCAAAAATCAGTAGCGGAAGTCCTGTCGATGAAAGCTATCAATAATGATTGGCGGGATGTTGCTAAGACTCTGGGTGTTGATGAAAATACCTTTAAACAAGATATAGATAAATTACATGAAGGAATGCCTGGCCCTAAAGGCCCGAGACCTGGTCAACCTGGCCCTGGCCAGTCTGGTCCATGCCAATCCGGCCCGGAAATGATGGAAATGCCTGATGGCGGCCCAGGAGCGCCACCCGAATTCTAATAATTTATACAATAAAACCAAAGGCAGTACAAGGCTTTGAAGGCCTTCGTACTGCCTTTTAAAATTGCTGGATGTAAATTATAATGAAATATTATAAGATAAAATGAAACAATCCTGGTACATTTAGAATAAAGCTAATTTTATAGCAGTAGCATGGTGCGGAGGCGTTTAATGGTAAAAAGTATATTTGTTTATCAAACCGATATTGGCGCGCTAAAGATAGCCGAGAATGGAACTGCCATAACCAATCTCTATTTTTCAGAAGAAAGCCTACCACAACAGGCTGTTGTTCAAGAAACAGAACTTTTAAAAGAAGCTGCTCAGCAACTAACCGAATACTTTTCCGGTAGACGCAAAGACTTTTCTGTTCCGCTGGCCCCGAGCGGTACAGTGTTTATGCAGTGCGTATGGGCGGAGGTGGAAAAAATTCCTTATGGGGAAAGCCAAAGTTATAAAGGAATGGCTCAGCGGATAGGCAGGCCTAAAGCTGTTAGAGCGATTGGTATGGCAAATAATAAAAATCCAATTCCGATATTTATCCCCTGTCATCGTGTTATCGGCGTAAATGGAAACCTAATTGGCTATCGGGGCGGCCTTAAAATTAAAAAGCAGCTTTTAGAGTTAGAAAGGCAGTATAAAAAATAAACCTACAATAATCCTGGATGGTGAAAGGAAATGCTATTGCGTGCCAGGGCTAGAGACTGTTATAGTAATGGATAGGATATTACAGATAAGGATGGTAACGCTAGTTTGGCGACAAAGTATTATGCGGTAAAAGTAGGTCGGGCGACGGGAATATACACGACGTGGGATCAATGTAAAGTTCAGATCGACAAATTCAAAGGGGCAATATATAAATCTTTTCCCACTAAACAGCAAGCCGTGGACTATATTGCCGGGATTTCGCAGCCTCAGATCATGGCTGCTGGCTTAGCTAAGGATGATAATGCTATTGATATATTTGTTGATGGCAGTTTCAATGGCAAAAATTATAGTTGGGCATTTGTAGCTTATAAAGGTAATGAATTAATTCATACCGCCAGCGGTGTCGGTGAGGACGCTGAAGCTGTAACTATGCGAAATGTAGCCGGTGAATTAGCCGCTGCGGTCAAAGCTATTAATTGGGCCAGCCAAGAAGGCTTAGAATTCGTAATAATTAACCATGACTATATGGGGATTTCGGCCTGGGCGCTGGGGGACTGGAAAACAAACAATAAATTTACCCAAGCCTATGCTGCGTTTGTTAAACCGTATCTTAAGAAGATTACATTCAACAAAGTAGCTGGTCATACCGGCGTAGCTGGCAATGAACTAGCGGACAAACTAGCTGGGGAAGCGTTGGGAATAAAATAAAAAATTATGCTATTTGGACCATTACGAGAGAAAGATTGCTGTTTAAAATAAACGGTATTCTTTCTCTTTTTTGATGAAAAATCGGCATTTGGTCGTAACGCTGGACGCCAGTTAGTGAATATACTATACAAAACTGTTATGTGTGGACTTGTATAGCAACAAGGGGGGCCGTAAAGTGGACTACTTAACTTCGGAACGGAGAAGCCTGATTGTTGGCGCAAATGAAAAAGTACCACTAACCAACGGCGAGTATGTAACTGGCATTAACCTTGACAATGCGGCTACAACTCCGCCGCTTAAAGCGGTGCTAAAGGAAGTGACTGAGTTTATTCCGTGGTATTCATCCGTGCATCGCGGTACTGGCTATAAATCAATACTATCCTCCGATTTATACGAAACTGGTCGGGAGATTATTAAGGACTTTGTCGGGGCGGATAAAACAAAAGACGTTGTGATATATACCAAAAACACTACTGAATCAATTAACATGTTGTCCTATATTTTAGCTCAAGATAACGATCGTAATACAGTTGTTCTAAGTACCCGAATGGAACATCTAGCCAATGATTTGCCCTGGCGAGATATATTTAATACCGATTATGTTCAAATTGATGCTGTCGGGCGATTAGTTATGTCGGACTTGGAGCTAAAACTAAAACAACATAATGGTAAGGTAAAACTAGTAACCGTAACTGGAGCCTCCAATGTCACTGGTTACAAAAACCCAATTTATCAGATTGCTTGTTTAGCCCATAAATATGGGGCAAAGATCTTGGTCGATGGGGCGCAATTAGTACCGCATGCCCCGGTTGACATGAAAGAATATGGTTGTTCTGAACATATCGACTACCTGGCATTTTCAGCGCACAAAATGTATTCGCCCTTCGGGGTGGGGGTTCTTATTGGACCTAAAGATACTTTGGAAAAATATCAGCCGGTCTATCGTGGCGGGGGCGCGGTAAAATTAACTTCCTCTGAATTTGTCAAATGGGATGATGCTCCATACAAATATGAAGCAGGTACACCAAATGTCATTGGCGTTGCGGCGCTTGTTGCGGCGATACGAACGCTAAAAGATATTGGGATGAATAAAGTAGATAAAAGCGAAAAAGCATTAATTAAGTATACAGTTCAAGGGTTGTCTGGGATCCCTGACCTAAAATTATACTGCGCTACGGAAAACTTTGCCGAAAGTATCGGTATTGCGGCCTTTGATATTCCAGGTATCCATCATCGCCTGTTGGCCAAAATATTGGCAGGCGAAGCGGGAATTGCTGTCAGAAGCGGCCTCTTTTGTGCGCACCCCTACGTTGAACGTTTGCTTAACATAACCGATGAGGACTTGGATTACTATAAGGATCATCACGAGCAGCCGTTGCCGGGGTTAGTACGGATCAGCCTCGGACTATACAATACTTACCATGAAATTGATATTTTGCTGGATGCCGTGGACTGGATTGTCAGAAACAAAAAAATGTGTATGGAAAAATATCAACGACATATTGCTAAAGAAAAATCACGTGAAAAGCGTGCCAACATTTACCGGAGGGAAGTGCCTTAATTTTAAGTCGGGGATAATTGCCAGCAACCAGCCTGGTCAAGTTCTAACTTTGTCGAATGATAATTTGTCAGTGTTTGCCGATGGCCGACACTGATTATTGTTGTTGGGTACAACCTGTTCAATAAGGTGTGGTATAGCACTTGCTCAGTTTTTTCATCCACTGCTGACGTTGATTCATCTAAAAATAGCCAGTCTGGTTTTTGCAAAAGGACCTGAGCAAACGCGATGCGTTGCTGCTCACCCAGGGATAAAGTTTGACTCCAGTTAGCAAGAGTATGAAGTTTAGGAATCAAATAATCAAGTTTGCAGGTGGATAATGCTGCTTCCAACGTAGACGCGGGCATACTTTTTGGCAAATTAGGGTAGAGTAGAATATCGTGCAGTGAGCTTAGTGGCAAATAATTTTTTTGCGGAACAAACATAATTTTATCTTTTATTGGAAAAGTAAGTTCACCCTTGGCATAAGGCCAAATGCCTGCCAAAGCTCGGAGCAGGGTACTTTTGCCGCAACCGGACGGTCCCATAATTAAGAGCTTTTCCGCAGGTTTTAACGATAAGCTAAAGTCATTAACAAGCGTTCGTCCGCTTGGTAAATAAATAGTTAAATTTTTTGCGGTAAGGCTTGGATGATGAACTTTAGAAATATTTAAACCATAGTCACCCGATAAGCTCGAATTAACAAAATACATACTAAGCAAAAAATTATTAAGGCGGCTAACCACAGCCCGCCACTCAGCAATGCGGGTGAAACTGTCAACAACAAAAGAAAACCCTTCCTGGACCCGGCGGTAGGCGTCAGTTATCTGGAACATTTGCCCTAAATGAATAACGCCCTGAAAATATTGGGGAGCGGCCACCGCTATGGCAAAAATGATCGAAATATGTGAATAGCCGGTTGTTAGCCACAACAATTTTTTACGCAAAGTAGCAATGGCAAGGTAATTGTGAAAAATGTTCATAAACCGATCCTGGAAATTAGCTTGTTCCCGCCTTTCTCCGGAATAGAGGGCAATGCTTTCAGCATTTTCCCGTAAGCGCATCAGGCTGAAACGAAAATCGGCTTCATAACGCTGTTGGTCAAAATCAAGGACAACTAAGGGGCGACCCAGTTTCAAGGTATATAAAGTACCAAAGGCCGCATAAAAGATGGCTGCCCATACTAAATATCCGGGTATAGGTAGTATATAATTTGAAACATTTACCAATAATATCCCTGATAAATTCCATAAAATGAATATAAAGGAGAGAATTGTTACTATATCTTGGACAAGATCTAATGAAAGCCGCAGGGAAAGTGAAACAAATAATTCAATGTCCTCGCTTACCCGTTGGTCCGGATTATCAGTTTTATCCCCGGCCATTAATTGCAGGCGGTAATAAGTTTTAGCATACAGCCAAGCATTCAGATATTGGTCAGTTAGCCAGCGACGCCAGCGGATATGGAGCAGCATCCTAAGATAAAGCTGGTAGCCGCTTAAAAAAATAAAAGAAAGCATTAATAAGCCAAAATCAATGATAGCTTTAATAAAACCAGCCTGGTCATAATTTTGAATGACTTGGTAGAAGGTACTTTGCCAAGTATTCATTAGCACGGAAATAGATACTATGCCTAAGTTTAAGCATAGCACTCCAAGTAAAAGACTCCAGGCAAAAACTTTGTCGTTTGACCACCAGTAGGCGCCGGCAAGTTGGAGGGCGTTTGTTGCTGGCTTTTTTTGCGCTATTTTCATCCTAATAAAACCACCTCCCTATTTTATATTCCTTGCTATTTAAGGGAATGCCTCAAATATTAGCGATGTAAAGTACTGGTATAGCTGTTTTATCGGCGGACGTTTGAAATGGTGACAAAACGGTTAATAATGATAGTAGATTGCTAAAATCAAAATAATAATATTTTAATTAATAAATTACGAAAAAATCAAAGTACTTATGCTGAATAACTGGACGAGACTTTTTCAAAAAGATTTATTAAAAATTGTTATGGTAGCACACAAACCAGAATAGACTTATTAGGGGGTATAAGAGTTGACAAAAAAAAATATACATAGTAATGCTCACAAGCATGTATCAAAGATACACAATATTAGCCTGAAGGAGTTAGCGATTATTAGTGACTATGATCAACATTTATTTCATGAAGGTCGGCATTTTAGAAGCTATGAGATAATGGGAGCCCACCCTGGAATAAGTGAAGGAGTGGAGGGGGTTCGTTTTTCTGTTTGGGCGCCTAAGGCCCGGGAAGTAAGGGTAGTCGGCGAGTTCAATGCCTGGCAGGGGGCTGACCACATCATGACCAGACTGACTGATTCGGGCATTTGGGAATTATTCATTCCTAATATTGGGCTAGGGGAAATTTATAAATATGAAATAGTGGCGGCTAATGGCAACATAAAACTTAAAGCAGATCCATATGCATTTTGGGCTGAACTGCGGCCAGGTTCGGCGTCAAAAGTAGTCGGACTTGGCGATTATGAGTGGCATGATGGGTTATGGCAAGAAGAAGGGCATGCCAGCGGTAAATTAGATCAGCCGATGCTTATTTATGAAGTTCATTTAGGCTCCTGGCGGCTAAAAGAGGGAGGCGAACTATTAACATATCGGGATTTGGCTAAACAATTGGTGGATTACATAGCGGACATGAAGTATACGCATGTTGAGCTTATGCCGGTAGCCGAGCACCCCTTTGACGGGTCCTGGGGTTATCAGGCTATTGGTTTTTATGCTCCTACCAGTAGGTATGGCGAGCCGAATGATTTCAAATACTTTGTCGATTGCTGCCATGCTAAAGGGATCGGAGTAATTCTCGATTGGGTACCGGGGCATTTTTGCAAGGATGACCATGGGTTAAGCTGGTTTGATGGGGGGCCGCTGTATGAAAGCGGGTTTCCTGAATTAGCGGAAAACTATGGCTGGGGGACGCTGAATTTTGATTTTTGTCGTCCGGAAGTATGGAGTTTTCTAATCAGTAATGCCCTATACTGGTTTGGCATATTTCATATTGATGCCATTCGGGTAGATGCGGTAGCCAATATGCTATACCGTGATTATGGGAAAGAACCGGGTCAATGGATGGCTAATAAATACGGGGGCAAAGAAGATCTGGAGGCGGTAGAATTTATCAAAAAACTTAATGAAGTAATCCATGCATATTACCCGCGGGCGTTGGTATTTGCTGAAGAATCGACAACCTGGGCCTTGTTAACAATGCCGGTATATCTGGGGGGACTAGGGTTTGACTACAAGTGGAATATGGGTTGGATGAACGATACCTTGCGGTATATGGGCACTGATCCGGTATACCGCAAATGGGATCATCAGTTATTAACCTTCTCCTTGCTTTACGCATTTTCTGAAAACTTTATTCTTCCTTTATCCCATGACGAAGTAGTGCATGGTAAAAAATCGCTATTAGATAAAATGCCTGGTGACTACTGGCAAAAATTTGCTAATCTAAGGGCATTTTACGGATACTTTATGGCTCATCCTGGGAAAAAATTGCTGTTTATGGGGGGCGAATTTGGCCAATTTATCGAGTGGAATGAGGCAGACAGCCTTGATTGGCATCTTTTAAACTATGATATGCACAGTAAATTGCATCATTATGTAAAAGCACTTAATACATATTATCGAGGAGACGCGGCTTTGTGGTCGGCAGATACTAACTGGAAAGGTTTTGAATGGATTGATTGCCATGACTATGAGCAAAGCATAATTTCCTTTATGCGCAAAACATTAGATGGCGAAGTCACCGTAGTACTGTCTAACTTCACGCCGGTTGTGCGGCATAACTATCGATTGGGAGTTCCCCAAGCAGGAAAATATGTTGAAATATTTAACAGCGATTTGCAGGAATATGGCGGATCCGATATTAAGAACGTCGATATAATTGCAGAAAAAATAACTTGGCATAGTCAGCCGTGTTCGCTTGTAGTGATGGTTCCGCCGTTGGCAACTATCTATTTAAAGTATAAACAAGGCATTGATATTGATAGTGAAGATATTAATATTGATAACCAAGACATTGCTATTGAGGTAGGTGAAGTATGTGCGCCGTAAAGAATGTCTGGCGATGATTTTAGCTGGGGGGCAAGGTAGTAGGTTGGGGGTGTTAACCAAGACGTTGGCAAAACCCGCAGTTCCGTTTGGCGGAAAGTATCGCCTAATTGATTTTACATTAAGTAACTGTTACAATTCCGGGTTTGATACAGTAGGAGTTTTAACGCAATATCAGCCACTCGAACTACACAGCTATATTGGGATTGGTAGTCCGTGGGATCTTGATCGTAATGATGGCGGTGTATATATATTACCGCCATTTCTTCAACAAAAAGGTGGTGAGTGGTATAAAGGTACCGCCAATGCTATCTGGCAGAATGCTAGTTTTATCGATCAGTTTAGTCCAGATTATCTATTAGTATTGTCCGGCGACCATATCTATAAAATGGATTACTCCTATATGCTGGAATTTCATAAACAGACTGAAGCTGATGCCACAATATCGGTTGTCGAAGTACCGTGGAACGAAGCACCTCGCTTTGGAATTATGAATACCGATAAAGACAGTCGGATTACTGAATTTGAAGAAAAACCGTTACAACCGAAGAATAACTTAGCATCAATGGGCGTATACATATTCAATTGGAAAGTACTACGCGCTTACTTACAAGATGATGACAATAATGGCAGTTCAGGACATGATTTTGGTAAAAATGTAATCCCGCTTATGTTTAAAAACGGCCAGAAAATGATGGCCTACTCCTTTGCTGGTTATTGGAAAGATGTAGGAACATTGGAAAGTCTCTGGCAAGCTAATATGGATTTATTAAGTGACAAGCCGAAACTAGACCTATATGAACGCGATTGGCCGATTTATTCGGTTAATCCGCAGGCGGCGCCGCAACTTATTTCGGCTGAGGCTAAATTAAATAAATCTCTAGTCAGCTTAGGGTGTATGGTACTTGGCGAAGTAGAAAATTCAGTATTATTTTCGGGAATTTACGTTGGCGCCGGGGCGGTAGTAAAAGATTCGGTAATTTTGCCAGGAACCAAAATTTGTTCAGGGGCGGTTGTCGAACGAGCTATTGTTGGACAGCAGGCTGTTATTGGAGCCGGTTGCCACATCGGCGACAGAAAAAAATCTGAAATTACGGTTGTTGCGGAAAAAACTATTGTTCCCGAAAATTCGGTTGTTGCAGGAGGAAGAGTGGTGGAATAAATGAATTTTTTTTGAAGCTGATAAAGGAGGAAAACTTATGAACGACGTTTTAGGACTAATAAACCTCCATGAAAATGAAAGACTGCTAAAGGAAATTACTCGTAACCGTCCGCTTGCAGCCGTTCCTTTTGGCGGCAGATTTCGGCTTATTGATTTTGTCTTGTCGAATATGGTTAACTCGGGAATGCATCATGTAGGGATTGTGGCTAAAAACAAGTATCGGGCATTGATGGATCATATCAGATCAGGAAAAGAATGGGATTTGGCCCGCAAACGCAATGGACTGTTTATATTGCCGCCACCAGACCATGTACACTATTCCAATAGTATCTATAAAGGTGATTTAGAACAATTCTATAATAATATTGATTCAATAAAAAAAAGCCAGCAGCGCTATGTTCTAATAGCTGGTAGCCATACAATTTGCAATATAAATTACAAAGAGGTTATTCAGTTCCATTTGGATAAGCAGGCGGATATTACTGTTGTCTACAAACAAGAGCCAGCAGGTCTGGAAAAAAACTTTGCTATGGCAACCGTTTTAAAGGTCGATAGCCAAAGTTTAGTGACCGATATGGAAGTAAAAGCAGATAAAACAGCTGGCGGTAACATTTGTATGGATATTTTTGTAATAGCAAAAGAGTTATTAGTACAAATAATTGAAGAGTGTGTGGCCAGAGGAGAGTTTGACTTTATAAAAGAGGGCATCATCAAAAACATGCACCGATATAAAATATATGGCTATAGCTATGACGGATATATGGCAAAAATTAATTCAATACAAGCCTATTATCGGGCTAATATGAGTCTGTTAAACCCAGATATTTGGACCGAACTATTCGGTCAACTTGGACCTATTTATACTAAAGTCAAAGATACTCCGCCAGCCAACTATCGGGAGCATGCCATAGTACACAACTCCTTAGTGGCTAATGGCTGTGTTATTGATGGCACGGTAGAAAATAGCATATTGTTTAGAAACGTTACCGTGCAGAAAGGTGCCCACATTAAAAACAGCATTATTATGCAAAAAAGTATAATTTGTGCCGATACAATGCTTGAAAATATCATCTGTGATAAAGATGTCAAAATAACTGAAGGTAAACGCTTGATTGGCGATCCTAACTATGTCATGGTAATTGAAAAAGGGATGGTGGTGTAGTGTTGAGGTCGGTTCTGATTGTGGCCGCAGAAGCCGTTCCCTTTATAAAGACAGGTGGCTTAGGGGATGTAGCCGGTTCATTGCCAAAAGAACTCAAGAAGCAGGGCACCGATGCACGAATCGTTCTCCCTAAATATCACGATATACCAAAATACTGGCAAGAAAAAATGACCTTTCTCGGCCATATTACAGTACCTTTAGGATGGCGTAGGCAATATTGCGGTCTGTTCATGTTGGAAGAAGCTCAAATTACCTATTATTTTCTCGATAATGAATATTACTTTAAACGCCGCGGGATTTATGGCTTTGGTGATGATGCTGAACGATTTGCTTTTTTTTGTCGGGCGGTACTAGAGGTGTTGCCAAAACTTAGCTTTAAGCCGGATATACTACACTGCCATGATTGGCATACTGGAGTTGTGCCAGTGTTGCTTAAAGCCCATTATCAGCAACAACCTGAATATGAGCACCTAAAAACAGTACTGACAATACATAATATTTGTTATCAGGGAGTATTTGAGAAAAACTTGCTGGCCGACCTATTGGACTTGGACAAGACTCAATACCTTGATCATCCAGATTTGAATTTTTACGGAAATACAAATTTCTTGAAAGCAGGAATAGCATTTGCGGATCTTTTGACTACGGTTAGTCCTAGCTATTTAGAAGAAATTGTTACAGGAAGAGGCGGCTTAGCATTGGGCGAACTGCTAAGTTCAAGGCGTCAGGAATTACATGGAATTGTAAATGGCATTGATTACGAAATGTATAATCCGGCCACTGATAAGGCAATAGATGTACAATACACTACGCAGTCCCCTGAACATAAAATAACTAATAAGAGAAACCTGCAGCAAAAGCTGGGCTTAATCGTAGATAGTGATATTCCGCTAATTGGGATGGTTTCTCGATTGGTTGGCGAGAAAGGATTTGAATTGGTTGCGGCAGGTATCGAACGGCTGCTTGGTTTGGGAGTAGAACTAGTCATTCTTGGCACTGGCGAAGAACGCTATGAAAACTTTTTCCGGTCAACTGCCGACCACTATCCGAAGCAACTTTCTGCCAATATCTACTTTGATAATGTATTAGCGCATCAAATATATGCTGCTTCTGACATATATCTTATGCCATCGCTGAATGAACCGTGTGGCCTTAGCCAGCTCATTGCACTAAGATATGGCACTATACCAATTGTAAGAGAAACGGGTGGCCTAAAAGATACAATTACCCCTTATAATGAATATACTGGAGAAGGGAACGGCTTAAGCTTTACCTCATATACTAGCGAGGCGATGCTTAAAGCTATCAACCAAGCTCTAAGTTTGCGGCGGGAAAGAACTGTTTGGTTAGAAATGGTGGAGAGTGCCATGGAAACTGATAACAGTTGGGGCCGCTCGGCAAATCAATACTTGAAGGTATATGACCGTTTATTATAAGCGGGGGTTGGAAATGTCAAAAGAGAAGGAGTACTTTAAGCAAGCGTTTATTGCACGACTCGAATCCATGCACGGAAAGACCGTAGAAGAAGCGTCAGCTTATGATAAGTATACGGCGCTAGGAAGCCTCTTACGAGATAGAATTGGCAAGACATGGGTTGAAACAAACCGCCAATATGACCAGAGCAAGGAAAAACAAGTATACTATTTTTCTATTGAATTTCTTTTGGGGCGGCTACTGGACACTAATCTAGAAAATAGCGGAGTCAAAGCGATCTGGGTTAAGGGGTTAGAAGAACTTGGTGTAAATTACGACGAACTCATAGACCAAGAACACGATGCTGGCCTTGGTAATGGAGGGTTAGGGCGGTTAGCAGCTTGTTTTCTCGATTCGTTTTCCGCCCTAAAAATGCCGGGCCATGGCTGTGGAATCCGCTATAAATATGGACTATTCACCCAGAAAATCGTCGATGGTGATCAAATAGAATATGCTGATAATTGGCTAAAAAACGGGAACATCTGGGAATTCAAAAAAATTGATAAAGCCGTTAAAGTGCAATTTGGGGATAGCTTGGGAACAATACTGGCAGTTCCGTATGATATCCCCATCATTGGTTTTGACAATGAAGTTGTTAATACTCTAAGGTTGTGGAGTGCTGAAGCCCTTGACAGTGAATTTGACTATAACACCTTCAATCAAGGCAACTACGCTAAAGCAGTAGAATACAAATACTCAGTAGAAGCAATCTCAGAAATACTATATCCCGATGATTCGCACTACGAAGGACGGCTGCTTAGATTAAAACAACAATATTTCTTTGTCTCAGCTGGCCTAAAAAGCATTATTCGCTACCTTAAAAAAAATCACCCAACGATCCGTGTCCTGCCTGAAAAAGTGGCGATTCATATTAATGACACCCATCCGGCTTTAGCGGTGCCAGAACTAATGCGGATACTCATTGATGAAGAAGGCCTAGAATGGGAAGAAGCCTGGGAAATAACAGTAAAAACCATATCCTACACCAATCACACCATAATGCCTGAAGCTTTGGAAAAATGGCCGGTTGATATCTTCCGTTCACTACTCCCGAGAATTTATGATATTATCCATGAAATTAATGAACGTTTTTGTCAGGCCCTATGGCAGCACTACCCTGGTGAATGGAGTTATATAGCCGCTATGGCAATAATTGCCGACAACTATATCCGAATGGCTAATCTGGCGGTTGTAGGCAGTCACAGTGTTAACGGTGTGGCTGAACTGCATACCGCTATCTTAAAAAAGGACATCATGCGCCCGTTCTATCAATTAATGCCGGAAAAATTCAACAATAAAACAAATGGAATAACTCATCGTCGTTGGCTATTGCACGCCAATCCTGAACTTGCTGCCCTTATTAGCAAAACCATTGGTTCAGGTTGGGTGAAAAATGCCACCGAATTAAATAAACTCATAGCCCATGTTAAAGATGCTGATTTTAGAGCCGAATTGGCAGCAGTAAAATTACAAAAGAAAAAAGCCCTGGCAAAATTTATCACTGATAAATATGGTGAAACAATTGATGAAAAATCAATTTTTGATATTCAAGTAAAACGCATTCATGCCTATAAACGCCAGCTTCTTAATGCGCTGGGAATCATGGATTTATATAATCGCTTAAAAGAAAATCCGGCGCTAGATATTGTCCCGAGGACCTTTATTTTTGCCGGTAAAGCCGCGCCGGGGTATCTTTTAGCCAAAAAAGTGGTAAAACTAATCTCGATTCTGGCCAACGTAATCAATAACGATCCCGTAATCAATAATAAGCTAAAAGTAATCTTCATCGAAAACTATGGAGTTTCTCTGGCCGAACTGATAATTCCGGCGGCTGACGTTAGCGAACAAATTTCTACTGCAAGCAAAGAAGCCTCCGGCACAGGCAATATGAAATTTATGATGAACGGTGCCGTGACGCTTGGTACGTTGGATGGGGCCAATGTTGAAATCCAAAAAGCGGTTGGCGCTAACAACATTGTTATTTTTGGCCTTAGCGCCGATGAAGTTATTCAAAAATATACCGATGAAAACTATAATTCCCGGGCATATTATAGCAATAATTCGCACATTCAGAAACTAGTAGATCAACTAATTGACGGTACTTTGCCGGGAACTAGCCAAGACTTACAGCCACTATATAATCATCTTGTTTATGGCAATGGGGAATTTTTTGAATTAGTGGATCTTCAATCCTATATTGAAGCGCAAACTAAAATTGACAATTTATTTCGGCATGATGACATTTGGTGGGAAATTGTAGTTAATAATATCGCGCATTCCGGCATTTTTTCTAGTGATAATACAATAAATGAATATGCAAATGAGATTTGGCATATCCGGCCGCTTCTGAAGCGACAGTAGCCGATAGGCCTGAAGGATGGTGGCTGCCTTGTTTACTGATTGGCTTGTACATGATTCGCAACAACTTTTTTATCGATCTCCTTTTGGTGCTTTACCATGCAACGCGGATGTCCAACTGCGGCTAGCGATTGATGCTAGTCGGACAATAGACGAGGTGCTGCTTAGAACATGGCGTGACGGTAGCGGTGAACAAATTATTCTCATGTCCTACGAAGCAAATACCGATAATAAAAAAATATATCGAGCTACCTTTGCTGCACCAGCAAATCCTGGGTTACTATGGTATTATTTCATTATTCGAAGCCGGGGCGACATTTTTTATTATGGCAATAATCTTTATAAGAGCGGCGGAGTGGGTGAAATATCCCGTATTCCACCGTCGTCCTATCAAATTACCGTATACCAGAAGAAAAGTAAAACTCCGGATTGGTTTAAACATACTGTAGTATACCAAATATTCGTTGATCGATTTTATAATGGAAATCCTGATGGCAAAATTCATAACCTAAAACTAGGTAGCCTAATCCATTCTTCATGGGACAATGACCCCATCTACATTAGAGAACGCGCCGATGGGGCCATCCTAGCTTATGACTTTTTTGGGGGAAACCTAAAAGGAATAATTGCCAAACTCCCCTACCTAAAAGAATTAGGCGTCGGTGTTATCTATTTAAACCCAGTATTTGAAGCCCCAAGCAATCACAAATACGATACCGCCGACTACAAAAACATTGATCCCACCTTTGGCACTAATGAAATTTTTCGCGAATTTTGCGATAAAGCCCGGCAAATGGGAATATCGGTCATCCTTGATGGCGTGTTTAGCCATACCGGAAGTGATAGCGTTTACTTCAATAAAGACGGCAACTACCCTGAAGTAGGTGCCTATCAATCCGAGAAGTCGCCATACTACTCCTGGTATCGTTTTTCCAAACATCCCGATCAATACGAATCCTGGTGGGGTGTAGGCACTCTGCCTAACGTTGAAGAAATGGAGCCTTCCTACCGGAAATACATCCTTCATTCCGACAATAGCGTAATAAGACATTGGCAGCGGCTTGGCGCTAAGGGTTGGCGGCTTGACGTAGCCGATGAACTACCCGACCAATTCCTGAGGGAACTAAGGCAAGCTGTTAAAGAAACAGATAAAGATGCGGTAATAATCGGTGAAGTATGGGAAGACGCCTCTAACAAAGTTAGCTATAGTGAAACCAGGGGTTACTTTAGTGGTGACGAACTTGATTCCGTCACCAACTATCCGTTTCGCCGCATTGTACTAGACTTTCTCTTAGGCTATCGTGAATCAACCGCTGTTCGGGCAATTCAAATGGCGCTGTATGAAAACTATCCCAAAGAGAACTTTTATGCTTGTTTAAATGTCCTGGGAAGTCATGATGTTCCGCGCGTAATTACTTTACTGGGGGGACATGAGCCGCGCCCCGATGGCCCCTATGGCGTTGAAATGAAACGGAAACTTAATGCTGAAGAGCGCATCCTAGCAATTAATCGTCTTAAAATTGCGGTACTGTGGCAAATGACCTTCCCTGGAGCACCTTGTGTTTATTATGGTGACGAAGCCGGATTAGAAGGCTACACTGATCCCCTTAACCGCCGGCCCTACCCGTGGGGTAAAGAAGATCCGGAACTTATTGAATGGTATAAAAAAATAATTGCCTTTCGCAATAAATATGCGATTCTTCGTACCGGGTATTGGCATCCAATTGCGCCTCATCCCGATGTCTACGGCTATATTCGCAGCTTGAACGATGGACGGGATGCCTTTGGCGAATGCCAAGAGGATAATGTTGTGGTGGTGCTGATTAATCGGAGCTTAGAGGCTCGCGAAGTATCCATTGACCTTAGCCCGTGGTGTCAGGGACTGTTGTTTGATATTCTTAACTATGGTCAGGAAATCGCTATCGGCACTGGTCAGACCTCGATTTACCTTCGACCACTCGAGGGCAAGTTGTTGTTAGCTAAACTTGATGATTGTCCCAAAAAATGCGGTACACTACTTCATATAACATCCTTGCCATCAGTGCATGGTATCGGCAGTCTAGGTAAAGAAGCTCGCCGCTTTGTTGACTTTTTAGCGTTGGCTGGTCAAAAATATTGGCAGATATTACCTCTAAATCCAATCGGAGCGGGAAATTCACCGTATCAAAGCGTATCCGCGTTTGCCTCAGAACCATTATTAGTAGATATTGACCTTTTGGTAGCGGATAATTTGTTGGAGGAAGATAAAATAAAAGTAGCCCAGACAAAATACAATATCAGCACGATAAAAAACAAAATTAATTATGAAGCGGTTAAACAATATAAAGAAAAATTGCTCAGAATAGCATTTAAGAACTTTGATGCAAACCATAGCGAACACTTTACGACCTTTCTCTGCGACAACAAACCATGGTTAAATGATTACGCCTTATATATGGCATTGGGACGGCATTTTAACACCTTAGATTGGAATTGTTGGCCGGATCTTGTAGCAAAGCGGGATCAAACTACATTAGACAATTATCGGGAATTACTGGCGCAAGAAATTAACTATCATATTTTCACCCAGTACATCTTTTCACGGCAGTGGTTAGCTGTTAAAAGCTATGCCAACAGCAAAGGCATCGAAATTATTGGCGATTTACCGATCTTCGTGGCCTATTCCAGCGCAGATGTCTGGGCTAACCCGAAACTATTTAAACTGGACCAGGCTGGAAAGCCCATCGCCGTTGCTGGTGTACCGCCAGACTACTTCTGTAAAACCGGGCAGCTATGGGGGAATCCATTATACGACTGGGATAAAATGGCCGAAGACGACTTTAACTGGTGGCGGGATCGCTTTGCGGCCATCCTAAAAATTGTTGACGTTGTCAGAGTAGATCACTTCCGGGGCTTCGAAGCGGCATGGGAAGTGCCATTTGGCGACAAAACCGCAGAAAGCGGCCAATGGGTAAAAGGACCGGGCAACCTGCTATTTACCGTAATTGAAAAATACTTTGGCAAATTACCGATTATTGCTGAAGACCTTGGTGTAATAACCCCGGAAGTAGTTGAAATAAGAAAACAATGTAGATTTCCTGGCATGAAAGTACTGCAATTTCTGTTCGACTGTGACCATTACGGGAATCCGCAGCCGCTTTGGTGTGAACCAGACACCGTTGTATATACCGGAACTCATGACAACAACACCACCCTTGGTTGGTATCAGGAAAACGTAGTGAAAGGCGAAGGTGGGTGCGTCGGCAAATACCTTGGCGACTACAGCGCCGATGATATCGCCTGGAAGCTAATTGATCTGGCATATCGTTGTCGGTCTGAACTTGCCATTGTTCCGGTTCAAGATTTTCTAGGCCTTGACGCTAAGAGCCGGATGAACGTACCGGGAACTGCCGAAGGCAATTGGGACTGGTGTCTACAGACAAATAGCATACCCCAAGCGTTGGCGGCTAAAATACGAAATATGGCAATAAAATATAACCGAGTAAATAAATAAAAAAGAATAGTTGTTGCCTGAACATAAAAGAACCTCCTAAGGTAAGTTCAATTTTACTTAGGAGGCTTTTTATTTGACTTTACCAAGTTAGATATCAATGGTGCTAGTTATTAGATAATTAGACGAAAGACTCACCAGTCGTCGTCTTCATTATCCTCATTATCCGCAGGATCATCATCTTTCTCAGAATTACAGAAGATATTGATAATGCATTTTCCGTCGGATTTTATATCATAATTATCATCACACTTGCCATCGCCACAAAAAATATTGATGATACAATTGTGATCATTCTTTTTTTTGAAATCTTCTCCCACTACAGCACCCCCTTTCCATTAGTATATTTTATGTAATGGGCAGTAAAAACGACAATACGATAAAGGATTATTTTTTAAAAAACCAGCTAGTTATAAAATGGAAGGGCTTTTTTTGGCCAATAACTTTACATAACTACTTAACATGTGCTATCATAGACAAGCTTGGTTGAAGACCTTAGCTTACTTTATTTCGTAGAAGTATTAGGGGGTGGGATTTTGAAGCGTTATAAATTACCGATAATTTTGATTTTATTAGTAGCCTTTACTTTTATGGCGACAACGCCAGTTTTAGCGGCGCCAGGGTTGGCCGATCTTTTGGGCAATGCAGGTGCTGGCAGCATCACCTCAGGCGGCGGAATCGTTAACATTTTACTTGGCTTAATTTTGGGCAAGTTGTTTGGCAATATAACTGACACCGCGTCATCTGCGGTTAATACTAATAAAGTACTGGGGGCAAGTACCAGTATAAGTTCAGAGGCTGCTAACTCACCGATAATTACTGCCGCTCGAAAATATATGGGTGTACCTTATGTGTGGGGCGGGGTAACTCCTGATGGTTTTGACTGTTCAGGATTTACGCAATATGTAATGAAAGAAAACGGCATTACACTGCCACGTACTGCGGCTGAACAATTTGCGATTGGCACGGCAGTAGAAAAAGCGGACCTTAACGTAGGTGATTTAATATTTTTTACCACCTATAAACCAGGTGCGTCTCATGTCGGTTTCTACATTGGCAATGGCCAATTCATTCACGCCAGCTCAGTTGCCGCAAAAGTAACTATTTCCAACCTAAATGACACTTATTATGTAGAACACTATATTGGCGCGCGCCGCTATAAGTAAAGAAATACAGATAAACGAAAAACACCGCTTCACTGCCTTTAAGCAGCTGAAACGGCGTTTTTCGTTTAAATGGACCTAAGAATGGCAACAACGTCCTTAGGTAGAATGCGAAGCATTATCTTTTGATTTATTCTTTTCAGAGGCGGTGCCATTAATATATGCATCGCTGGCCTCGAAGGCGGCATTCTTTTTAAAAACAGTAGCAGATTCCTTAAACTCTTTCGGTTCAGGATTATTAGGTCCGTAGCCGTTCTTAGAAGATTGGTTTCTAATCATAAATTCCCCCTTGGCGTTAAAACTTTACGGCGTGACCGTCGCCCAGAGTGGGGTGGGTCACTGCGACTTAGCATTTCGATCAGTTGACTTTTTCTGGTCTGAACTTCCAGCATTAGAAGAATTTTTCTTGCTGGAATAGTCATTCCGATCTTTATTATTAGCCATACGATCCCTCCTTGAGATAAATAAACTAGCTTTAACCTCTAAAGCTAGCCTTAGTTTAAACAATAAATAAAAATATATCCGATATTTTTATATAAAGGAAAATGATAAGAATTATGGAAATATAACACAACAACTGTATAATGGGGGACTAACCAATGCTTGAAATCCTTATAACATTTTCGCTAGGGCTAAACATAGTGGCAATAATCTTATTAGCCATACTGCTGATGAAAGGGCGTAGTGTACCTACCTTTGTTGCCACCTGGGAAAAAGGTCAAGAACGTCTAGAACGTTCCGTAAAACAGGAAATTATCGAGAATCGTCGGGAAAGCACTGGCTCGCTCCGTCAATTCAACGATTCGGTGCTGGCGCGAATGTCGGATATTGCCGGCTTACAGACTCAACAAGCTGATTCTTTTTCCCGACAGTTTTTGACAATATCGCAAGCTAATGAAGAAAAACTCGAAAAAATGCGGCAAACAGTCGAAGAACGTTTGAAATTATTGCAAGCTGACAATAATCGACAAATAGAAGAAATGCGTCGAACGGTTGACGAAAAACTGCATGCAACCCTCGAAAAACGCCTGGGAGAATCATTTCAACTTGTCAGCCAACGGCTGGAACTTGTGCATAAGGGATTGGGGGAAATGCAGAACTTGGCCTCAGGCGTCGGTGACCTCAAGCGTGTACTGACCAACGTAAAAACCAGAGGAATATGGGGTGAAATTTATCTGGGTAACATCTTAGATGATATTCTTACGCTCGAACAGTACGCTCAAAATGTTGCCACCAAAAAGGGCAGTAATGACCGGGTCGAATTTGCAGTTAAACTACCAGGACGAGACAAGAACGAAGAAGTAATTTGGCTGCCTATCGATGCCAAATTTCCCCAGGAAGACTACCAGCGGCTCCTCGATGCCCAAGAGGCGGCCAATCAACCGTTAGCCGATGAAGCTGTGAAAAATCTAGAAGCCAGGATCAAAAGTGAGGCTAAAGACATCCATACAAAATACATTGATCCGCCTCATACCACGGATTTCGCTATTTTGTTTCTTCCCGTTGAAGGTCTTTACGCCGAAGTGCTCCGTCGGCCCGGTTTGGCCGACAATCTGCGGCGTGACTATCGGATAGTCATTGCAGGGCCATCAACAATGGCGGCCTTGCTCAACAGTCTGCAAATGGGCTTCAAGACCTTGGCGGTTGAAAAACGCTCCAGCGAAGTGTGGGCACTCCTAGGGGCCGTAAAAACCGAATTTGGCCGCTTCGGCGATATCCTCGAAAAAACCCAGAAAAAACTGCAAGAGGCTAGTAACTCTATCGACACTGCCGCCCGGAAGTCGCGAACCATAGAACGAAAATTGCGTACCGTCGAAGACCTGCCCAGCGATCAAGCGCTGAAACTGCTTGAACAATAAAACAAGATGTGAGACTGTACCCAGGAAGATATTGTATACACTATCACTAAAAACATAAAAAAATACGCCATAAACCTTGCATTTTATGAAAAAAATACCTATAATTAACGTTGTAACCTTACAAAAAGCACTATACAAGTGCTCATACCGATCAATGGGGGCGTAGCTCAGATGGGAGAGCGCTTGGCTCGCATTCAAGAGGTCAGGGGTTCGATCCCCCTCGTCTCCACCATTGAATTCAAGGCTTGCAGGGTTTTTACTCTGTAGGTTTTTTCATTTTGACGATAATATTACGACAACAGCTAAATAAAATTTATCTGCGCCGCCATGGGGCTGGCGAATATAAAATGTAGGCATTATTTATGGCCATATTGACGTAAATGAGGAATTATTAACAAAAAAACAACCATCTTAGAAAAGATAGCTGTTATATAATCTAAATATATTTTAATGAAAATTAAAATTTTGAAGTAGTAGGTATTGTTTTTTAGTGATAGTAATTTTCATGCCCTGTCGATTTATTAGTCCTGAATCCTTAAATTTTCGAATGCAACGGTCAACTGTTTTGACGCAAAACCCAATTTCATCGGCAAGTTGGCTACGTGGAATATTTAACACACAAATATCATTTTCTGCTTTAACCTCATAATATTGCGCAAGATGATAAGCAAGCCTGTCTTCTCCGGTGGAAAACAGAAAAGCCCGGTCATGAGAAACCTGTGAAGTATTTTTTTTAATAATTGCAACCGTAACCTGATATAGTGTTTCAGGACTTTTCTTTAGCCACAACAAAAAATCTTTCTTAGATAAATAGATAAACTTACAATCTGTTTCACATACTACCGTACCGCGATAACATGGGAAATTAGCAAGCAGTTCATTTTCGCCTAACAACTCAGGTGCATATAACTTGGCAAAGGAATAGACTACACCGTTAGGCAGTTCATTTATAATTTTGACCGAGCCTTCAACAAGCAAATAAGCAGAATCTGCCATATCGCCTACATGGATAAGTGTTGTTCCTTTTTTACGATATAAAAGCCTGCAATTCTGTAGCACTTCGTCTGACATGAATTGCAGTAAATTAAAAAGCCACTGGCGTGATTTAGTATCTGCTATCTCATTAATCAGCTTTTTAATCATAGGTGCTACCTCTCTAGCCGTGGTGTTGTCGGTTATCCTGGATAATCATGCTGCGCATCGCTTCAATCGCAGTCTCAACAGCATCTGGCACCTGATCTGAGCAGATTGCTTCTGTATTAAGAAGCTTTTCGCGTTCCCTGTTACGATAGAGCAATAATACAGTTGCGCATCGCACATGCAAAACAGAAGCCACTACAAATAATGTGGATGATTCCATCTCGGAAGCAAGGGTACCAGCCAGTTTCCAAGCTTCCCACTTTTCCCTGAGCATATGTCCAACTGGCATTCTTTCTGGTTCGTGTTGTCCATAATAGGAATCTTTACATTCTACAATGCCCATGCGATAAGAATGACCTAGACGTTCTGCAGCTTCCTTAAGTACCGTTAGAAGAGAAAAATCCGCAACAGCAGGAAATTCAACAGGAATATATTCTTGACTTGTTCCATCCTTGCGAATTGCAGCGGTGGGAATAACCAGTGTTCCCGGCTTAAGCTCTTTTTGGATAGCGCCGCAAGTTCCCACGCGGATAAATGTATGCGCACCAAGCTTTACGAGTTCTTCCATTGCTATAGCAGCTGACGGGCCGCCAATCCCGGTCGAGGTTACGCTGACCTTCGTATCATCAATATTACCGGTATAAGTAGTAAACTCACGGTTTGACGTAACAAATTCTGTTTTATCAAAATAAGAAGCAATTAATTTAGCCCGTCCAGGATCACCCGGCAAAAACACATATTTCCCAATATCATCCTTTGTGCATCCAATGTGGTGCATTTTTATATTTTCCATAGATATGCTCTGTCCCGTCAAGTAGCTGTAAACTGTCTAGATAACAATTATAATTACGCTCCTTGTTTGTTTTTTATTATACGAAAATTCTTCATTGTGCGGAAGTTTAATTTTTCTGTTATGCAAATAGAACCTTATAATTTCTTTACGTTCAAAAGCAATGTGCAGTGTTATACTAAGGAGATAAAATAATTCATCTGCTATTTTTCTTAGTCCAAAGTCTGCTAGATAGCACAGAACGCCTATTTAAAAAGAGACAGATGTCCTTTTTTTATTGCTTATAATCCGTATAATTTAAATTATATTGTTGTAATTAATCGCCAGTGCATTCAATGATAATGAAAATAATTAATCCAATATGTTAATTATATAATAAAGTGCAATGGATGAATGCATAAAATGTTAGCGATAAAATAATTTTCATAAAACACATTTAGTAATGTAGGAGAAAAGCACATGGAAAATTACTTAATCACAGGCAGTAAAGCTTATTGGAGAACAATTATATCATTATTTTTAGGAAGTTTTGTAACTTTTGCTTTGTTGTATTGCACTCAACCATTAATTCCTGTATTTTCTAAAGAAATGAATATTCAACCTGCTTATTCAAGTTTAACCGTTTCTTTTGCAACAGCCAGTTTAGCCATTTTTATGATTATTATGTCGTGGCTATCTGATTCCAAAGGACGGAAAAAGATAATGGTCATGTCTTTGTTAGGATCTTCGATTCTGGCGATAATGTTACCGCTTTTTTCAAACTTTTATATAATTTTGGGAATTAGAGCTTTGCAAGGAGCATTATTAGCGGGGTTTCCCGCTATAGCCATGGCCTACATTAGTGAAGAATTTGACCATGCCACGGCTGGTTTAGTGATGGGTATTTACATCAGCGGTAATACGGTTGGTGGTCTGGCCGGGCGGATTATTGTTAGTTTTATTACTGACTTTTTTTCTTGGCGTATTGCCTTAGAATTCATTGGTCTATTGTCTTTTGCTTGTGCAATCTGGTTTTTGTTTAATTTGCCGGTGTCACAAAATTTTATGCCGCGAAAACAGTCCGTCAAAAAAACTTTGCAGCTACTGGCAGAAAATATAAAAAATCCGAAATTGCTTTTAATCTATATTATGGGTTTTCTTTTAATGGGCAGTTTTGTAACCATGTATAACTATATTTCATACCCATTAATGGCACCGCCATACCAGTTTAGTCAAGCCGCTGTTGGCTGTATATTTTTTGTTTATTTGATGGGCACGTTCAGCTCTACTTTTATGGGGAAAATGGCCGATAAACATGGCAGTCCAAAAGTATTGATCGTTGGTATTCCGATAATGATGTTAGGCTGTCTTATGACTCTAGTCTGTAGTATCTATTTAAAAATTATTGGCTTAGCATTCTTTACCTTTGGCTTTTTTGGTTGTCACTCAGTTGCTAGTAGTTGGATTGGGAAGACCGCTACCAATAGTAAAGCACATGCTTCTTCGCTGTACCTTTTGTTTTACTATACTGGTTCTAGTTGCCTTGGCACTATTGGAGGTCAGTTCCTTCTGTGGCGGGGTTGGCATGGCGTAACATTATTAATTGGTATTGCATTATTATTTGCAATAATTATTGCTGCTAACTTACTATATAAAGAAAATTTTAAGGCTTCATGTAAAAATTATTAAATAATGATAGAATTCTAGAAATGGGAACAGTATTGGCAGAAAAAATTGTCGTGCAGTTACCAACGATCCAAAATGCAAAAAACAACCAAAACAGTGTGAGCGCTGTTTTGGTTGTTTTTTGCATTAAACCTAAGCCCTGGGGCAATTTTTAGGTTCAGTAGTAAAGTGTTTACCGTTAATAAATTTTCCAAATGGCCATAAAAAAATAGAGCCAGTTAAGTAGACATTAATTACCAAGTAGTTTTTTAAAACTTTATTATATTATATCTGACAAAAAGAGACATATGTCCTTTTTTTTCTGCTTATAATCCGTATAATTTAAATCAAGGGTGATGCAATGGAGCAGGCAACTGGTTCTTTGCAGCCTATTTTTTTATTTCTAAGAAGCAGCTTTTGAAAGATGCGGAGGTAATAGTTTTTGAGGTTCAATCAAGTAATACTAGTTGTATTAAGAGCTGCAAGAATGGAGTTTTACTGATACTTGGCGGTTTTTTGTAGACGAAATAAAATTGCAAGAAAGTTGCTAAATAGTAATATATGGAGGAATTTTGATGAGAAAAACAATTGCAGAAGAAATTTCACAGTTGACCGTAGAATTAAATTATGAAGATTTGCCTGTTTATGCGGTGGATCATGCCAAGCTACTAACTCTGGATGTGTTGGCCTCTATGGTTGGGACAAGGAACCTTTCAACAAGCCAGATTGCGAGAGAGATTGCGCAGGAACTTGGTGGACCAGAAGAAGGTTCAATCGTAGGTTTGGCTAAAAAAGTTGCATTGCCAAACGCTGCCTTTGCCAATGCGATACAGTGCTACGGTTATGATTTTGTTGACGACCATAATGAGTCAAATGCGCACCCGTCTCCAGCTACGTATCCGGTAAGCTTGGCATTAGCCGAGTACAGCAAGGCCAGCGGGAAGCAGTTTATTGAAGCAGTTTCTTTAGGTAATGAAGTAGTATGCCGCATGGGAACGGCTTACTTAGGAGATATGTATTACCAAGGTTTTCATCCAACTAGTACCTGTGGAACCATGGGGGCTGCTGTTTCGGCGGGAAAGCTGATGAAACTTGATAAATTGCAAATGGTTTATGCTCAGGGAATTGCAGGCAGCATGGTTGCTGGACTTATGGCTTGGAATTCTGAGGGTTCGTTTACTAAACGCCTTCAGGCAGGGCATCCAGCAATGAATTCGATTATTGCCGCGCGAATGGCCAAAAAGGGGTTTAATGGCCCGTCCGACATTTATGAGGGCAAAGATGGTCTTATGCATGCATATTCCTATCTTGATCATTTTGATACAAAATATATTTTGGAAGGCCTCGGGGATAAGTGGACTTTTGCTTCATCAAGTATAAAAGTATATCCTTGTTGCCGCTATTCGGGTGGTCATTTGGATGCTTGTTTAGAGATTGTGGAAAAGCATCAGCCGAGGGCGGATGAAATTGAAAAAATCCATATTCGTTCTTCAAAATACACTATGCGACTTTTGGCAGAAAAGCGAAAATGGGATCCCAAAAATATTGTAGATTTGCAGTTTAGCATGCCATACCAAGCAGCTATCGCATTCAAAAATGGGAAAGTAACGGTGGATGAATTTGATGTTAAGTATATTGAGGATCCGCTAGTTAGATATTTAATTTCGGTGACGGATGTTGTAGAAGACCCAGAGTTTGAACGTCGGTATCCTGAACATTACTCAAGTGCCGTGGAAATTACGATGAAAGATGGGAAAAAGTATGAAGCTGTAGTTGAAGACCCCAAGGGTGATTGGAGGAATCCAGTACGATTTAATGATGTTAAAGACAAATTCCGTGGGCTGGCTAATCGTATCTACAGTGATCCCTTAAGGACGGACAGAATTATTGAGTTTATCGAGAACCTTGAAAATCAGCGGGATATGTCACGGTTGTTAGATCTTGTTAACGATGCAGGAGAGAAGATTTAACATAATTTTTAAATAGAGATAAGTAGTTCATTAAATGGAAAATATATATTAAAGAATTGCAATGGCGCAAGGATTTTTAAGGATTCTTGCGCCATTCTTTTATTATCAGGAGGTTTTTCTTATGAGTAGCACTTCCGAGATACAAATCAGAAATGTCAGCATGGTTTATAAAGGCCAAAAAGGCGAAGCTATAGCTGCACTTAATAATGTTAATTTTAATATTCGGGAAGGTGAATTTATATCATTGTTAGGACCTTCCGGGTGTGGTAAGACTACTCTATTGCGGCTAATGGCAGATCTTTTAAAACCTACCACGGGAGAAATCGTTATTGGTGGTCTTACACCTGGGGAAGCAAGAAAAACAAGACAATATGGGATGGTTTTTCAGAATCCGGTGTTGTATGAGTGGAGGACTATCCAGAAAAACATTTGTCTGCCGCTGGAAATTATGAAAATAGGCCGGGTCGAGCGGAACGAGATAGCTGAAGAAATGCTGGAATTAGTAGGGCTCAGTGACTATGCTAATCGTTATCCTCGCCAACTGAGCGGCGGTATGCAGCAACGGGTCGGTATTGCGAGAGCGCTTGCCATAAATCCTAAGATTTTGCTGATGGACGAGCCGTTCTCGGCCTTGGACGAGTTTACTCGCAATAAATTGCAGGAAGACTTACTAAAAATTTGGAGCAAGACTCATAAAACCGTGATTTTCGTGACCCATAATATTTCAGAAGCGGTATTTCTTTCGGATCGGGTGTGTGTGTTGACGCCGCATCCGGGACAACTTGCGGATGTTATTGATATTAATTTACCTCGGCCACGGTCAAATGAGGTGCGTGACACTCCTGAATTTATGTCGTTGCTTGCAAGAATCCGAAAATGTTTCATGGGGGTGTGACGATGGAAGCCCGAAGAACTAAAAATATTGCCGCGCTGGTCTGGTTTGTAGGACTTATTTTAGCGTGGGAATGTGGAGCGTGGGTATTGCAGAATGTCATGCACGACAGTATGCATATGCAAAAACTTCCATATTTTCATCAGGTTGCTGGTACCTTTTTGGTAAACTTTAATTCGTTGTTAGCTTCCGCAATGGTGACATTGTCGAGAGCCTTTATCGGGTTCATTCTTGGTGCTGTGGTTGGCGTAGCTGTGGCTATTGTTATGAGCTTAGCAAAATTCGTAGGGAAGATGTTGTTTCCTTATCTTATTATCTCACAAATGATTCCAGTTTTGGCTCTCGCGCCTATTGTATACTCGATTGTCAAAAGTCAGGATGCAGCCCGTATTATGCTTTCGGCATTTATTACTTTTTTCCCGGTAGCGGTTAATATGTATAGTGGCCTTAAGAGCGTCGACAAGGATAAAATTGAACTAGTTTATTCATATACGGCAACTAAAATTGATACTTACTGTAAACTAATGATTCCGGCAGCCTTGCCGCATTTGTTCTCTGGTCTTAAGCTCTCCGCGCCAGCTGCGATTACAGCCGCGATACTGGTGGAGATGCTGGGAACCAAGGAAGGTATTGGAATAAAAATTTTAAATTCGTTGTATTACGGTGCTAATGGAGCCTTGATATTTTGGGCATCCGTGATTATGGCGGCCTTGCTGGGTATCTTCGGATATGCCGTAATAGCTTTTATCGAAAAATTAGTAGTGCATTGGGAAAAGGGTGACCGGGAAGAAGGTGTTAGCTGATGCAAAGAAGCGGAAATCTTGTCAATGGTATTATTGCGGTGATGTTTGGTATATTGTTTATTTTCTGCTGGCAAGTGGGGGGCTTTCATGTGTTGTTACAGCTAAAACCGTATCAACTGCCATTACCGACTGACATCGCCGGGGCACTTTATTCAAACTTTGATGTGGTTATGGAAAATACAAAATTTACAATGTGCGAAGCACTCGTCGGTATTTTTCTTGGATCCATTTTAGGGTTTATGTTCGCGATGTTAACAGCTATTTTTCCCAAATGGGGCAGTGGAGGATTGACTTTAGTAACTGCGTTCAACGCTGTTCCAATGATTGCAATGGCCCCGATTATGAACAATTGGTTTGGTATGGGGATGAGTTCAAAGATAGCTGTAGTTACAATGTTTTCGATGGCTCCGATGGCAATCAACACTTACCGCGGGTTGACGGTACTTAAACCCTTTACGCTTGATTTGTTGAATTCTTACGCCGCGGATAAGAAGACAATTTTCTTAAAACTACGTCTGCCTAACAGTGTACCCAATGTACTGACGGCGTTAAAAATCAACACAACGATTGGGTTAATGGCCGCGATCTGCAGCGAATTTTTCACATCATACCATGGCATTGGCTTTGAACTTTCGACCGTACTTAAACTGTCGCAAATGAGTCTTGGTTGGGCCTATATTGTTGCTGCTGCCCTTTGCGGCATTTTGATGTACGGCGTTGTATCCTTAGTTGAGTATTACGCTCTCAAATGGCACACATCTCAACAATAATAACAAAGGAGAATGAATATGAACAAGATAGCTAAATTTATGGGGTTATTGGTAGCTCTTTCGTTAGTAATCGGTTTGGTGGCGGGGTGCGGCAATTCAAATTCGGACTCAGCGGATAACGGGAAAAAACTTACTAGCGTCCGCTTACAACTAAAATGGTTACCTTCAGCGCAGTTTATGGGTTTCTATTATGCTAAAGAAAAAGGTTACTATGCAGAAGAAGGTATTGATGTTGACTTTATTCCCGGTGGGCCAGACATTGTGGCGACAAACCAGGTTTCAGTCGGCGCGGCAGAGTTTGGTATCGCTAACCTTTATAGTATCTTACCGTTTGAAGAGCAGGGTCATCCGATTACCGAAGTTGGACAAATATTCCAAAAAAGTTCTTTTATGCTAGTTTCCAAAAAAGACAAAGGAATCAACAGTCCCAAAGATCTTGCGGGTAAAAAGGTTGGTGCTTGGCTGGGAACAGCTGAATACCCAATCTATGCGTTACTTGATAAATATGGTTTAAATAAGGATAAGGATCTCATGCTTGTAAAACAGGATAATTCTATGGATGCTTTTCTCAATGGTTCTATAGACGTAGCATCGGCCCATACCTATAATGAATATCTGGTGTTGTTGGAATCCGGTCTTGCGGCAAGCGATCTCAATGTTATCGATCTAGAACAAGAAGGATCCGGTATGCTGGAGGACTGCCTTATTGCTAACACTGAATGGCTTGCAAATAATCCAGAGGTTGCTGCAAAGTTTATGCGAGCTACAATGAGAGGCTGGGCGGAAGCTTGTAAGGATCCGGAGGGGGCAACGGAGATTGTGTGGAAGTACCTTGACCATTCCAGTAATAATAAGGCGCATCAATTGGCGTTTGCCAAAGAAATTGCCAAACTGGTTATGCCACAAGGCATAACCACCGATAAAATCTGTTATCTTGATGAAAAAAGTATCAAAGCAACAGAAGACTTAGCCCTAAAATATAAAATTATCAAGAAATTACCAGAAAAAGTCTACGATAAGCAGCCGTGGGAGCAGGCAGCTAAGTCTTTGCAATAATAATGATACAACTTAGAGAAACCGCCGAAGCGATATTGGGTGGTTTCTCTAAGAAAGAAAAGGTGATAGGCAGTGTCGTTACACAAGGAAGATGCGCGTAGCAAAAAAGTAGTTTTTGTTGCAAACTGCTTGTTGAATGCAAACAATAAAGTAAGGGAATTTGCTCGTTATCCTGGCATGTTTTCTGAAGTGATCCAGGTATTGGATCACTTTGGAATGGGAGTTATACAAATGCCTTGTCCGGAAACGCTGTATATGGGTAATCAGCGGTGGTGGAATAGCAGAAATCTTTATGATAACGTAGGGTACCGCCGGTTTTGCCGGCAATTAGCTGGACAGATGGCCGATTATATGGAAAATTATAAAATAATTTCATACGATGTGATCGCAATACTTACCTGTGATGGTTCGCCTACCTGCGGTAGTAGCATGTCAAGCTATTGCGAAGATTGGGGCGGTCGCCCCAAAGAGATACCGCGAACCCTTATTAATAGGCCGGGCATATTCATTGAGGAATTGAAAAAAGAAATTACTGATCGACAACTAGAACTGCCGTGTGTTTATGGTCTGGCGATGGATGACAGAAATAGAACTAACAAAGAAATTATTAGCGATTTTAGCAGCTTTATCAGCAATCTTATAGTGAAAAGAGAAAAATAATCGGCAAATTCTATGGGGAACGGATGTGGAAAACGAAGATGTCAGCAACATTGCAAACAAATTTTGTCGGAATACACTTAAAGAATCCTTTTATTCTAGCGTCTGCGCCCCCGACTGTTTCGCCAGAAAACATTGCGCGGGCTTTTGAGATGGGGTGGGGTGGAGCGGTCATTAAATCTGTGCAATACACTCCCAGATTTATTAAACAAAATGTTACTCCGCGAATTCACGCCGTTAGAGATAAAAGTCAAATTATCGGCTTTACCAACTTTGAAATTGGTAGCGCAAAAACACTAGAAGCGTGGGCAGAAGGTATCCTCTGGCTCAAACAACGGTTCCCGGAGAATGCCGTGTTTGCAAGTCTTATGCATACCGACGTTCTTAAAGAAGAGGAATGGCGAGAAACGACGCGAATTTTCGAGCAGGCCGGCGTAGATGGATTTGAACTTAACCTATCATGTTCGCATGGACAGGCTGAAAGTGGCTGTGGAGCAATGCTGGGAACGGATGAAGAACAAATCAAGAAGGTGGTTTCCTGGGTCCGCGAAGAAACCACAAAGCCGGTTATTCCCAAGTTAACGGCACTGACTATGGATGTACAGAGTAAAGGTATTGCGGCTAAAGCCAGCGGGGCAGATGCTATTGCGGCTATTAATACGATGAGTTCCTTACCTGGCGTTAATCTCAAAACTTTTATCCCTTATAATTCAGTTGATGGTATGAGTGCCTTGCAGGGCCTAAGCGGGAAGGCCATTAAGCCGATTGCATTGCGCTGCGTGATGCAGTTGGCCTCGGCGACCAATCTGCCTATTTCAGCCACTGGCGGAATTTATACATGGCAAGACGCCGCTGAATTTATCTTGTTAGGTGCACAGACATTGCAGGTTTGTTCTGCAGTCATGGAACATGGATACGGAGTTATTAATAAACTAACTGCCGGATTATTGCGTTATATGGAAGAAATGGACTTTGGGACAATTGAAGACTTTAGAGGCAAGGCGTTAGTCAATGTTACTAAACAGATTGATCTAAATCGAGACTATAAACTATACGCGTACGTGAACGCGGAAAAATGTATTGGTTGTGGGAAATGTGTAACGGCTTGCCGAGATAATAATGCGGCTGGAGCGATACGCATCGAGGGAAAGAGTGCGGTATGCATCAACGATAAGTGCGAGGGTTGTGGTCTATGTACCCAAATTTGTCCTCAGGGTTGTATTTCAATGATGAAAAAATGAGCTGCGAGGAAAATAATGGATAATAGTATTAATATTTTAAATGGTACGCTGGTATTGCCAGAGGGCTGTCGACGGGGCAGCATCGGTATAAATGGTGGGAAAATCGAACAAATAGTTGAACGACCATGTGCGTTATCACCAGCCAAAAAAAATATTGATGCGACAGGACGGTTGATTTTCCCAGGGGTAATTGATTCCCATGTGCATATTCGAGGCGGAATATTTTCTTATCGCGAAGACTTTACATCAGGCACTATGGCGGCGGTAGCCGCTGGCATTACCACTTTATTTGAGATGCCAGGATGTGCAAAACCTGCCTCTACACTGGAAAATTTTCTGTCACGGGTGGATGAAGTTACCCGTGACGCCTGTATAGATGTTGCGCTATACGGCGGTGCCGGGGCTGATAATCTTGATGAAATTCCGCGGCTTGCAGCAGCTGGTGCTATTGGCTTCAAGACGTTTCTGATGCCGCCGGTTGTAGGGAGAGAAAAGGAATTTTATGGTCTTTGCTCGGCTAGCTCTGGTGATCTTGAAAAAGTAATGGCCTGTATTGCTGAAACGGGTCTTACTTTAACGATTCACTGCGAAGAGGGCAGCATAATTGCTGATAAGACAAAACAAATACGAGCAAAAGACGGTAACCGAGTTAGGGATTTTTGTGCGTCCCGTCCAGAAGAAGCCGAGGCAAGGGCTGTGGCAAGAGCGATATGCGCGGCAAAGGCCACTGGATGCCGAACTATTGTAGCACATGTGAGTTCCGCTGAGTCAATGAAGATGATCTGCCAGGCACAAGAAAAGGGCCTAGATATCCATGCCGAAACATGTGTTAACTATCTTACTTTCGATAGTGACTCAATGGATGAGTATGGTGGGTTTGCCCGTATGAAACCACCGTTTCGCATTCGAAATTGTGTAGACCAACTGGTGCAAGGATATAGTGAGGGAAAAATTGAGCTAACAGGAAGCGATCATGCTCCGTTTACCCGGGAGGAAAAGTGCAAAAGTGGCAATAGTATTTGGCAAGCACCTGACGGTTTGCCAGGCCTTGAATTGACACTTCTCTTGTTGCTACGGCTGGTTGAGCAACACAAACTAACTTATGAAATGATCGCGCAAAACACCGCTGAAAATACAGCGCAACTGTTTGGGCTTGATAAAATAAAGGGAAGAATTGCGAGGGGCCGAGATGCGGACCTTGTTATAGTAAAAAAGCTGAGAACGCCGGAGTATATCAATCATCAAAATCTGCGCTGTAAATGTCGAGAGAGTGCGATTATATATGATGATCTTACAGTATCCCATCAAGTTGTTAGTACAATTGCGCGAGGCCGAATTGCATATTCGAACGAACAGGTCTTGTTGCAGGCGGGACAAGGCCGATTTTTGAGTAGTAAATAGCTAATGTAGGGGTAAATGTTTTTTTAAGAAGGAGAGTTCGTCATGGTCAAATCAAATCCAGAAAGAATGCAGAAATGGTTGCGAACTATTGCTAGTTTTACGGAAGAACCGGGAAAAATTACTCGTCCAACCTATTCGCAGGCTTGGGTAGACTCGATAGAATATCTGAGGGAGATAATGGATGAGTTGGATATGCAAGTTCGGATGGATACATTTGGCAACCTAATTGGTCGCTATGATCCAATGGCAAGCCGAGAAAAACCGATTGCCATTGGATCACATATTGACAGCGTATACAATGCTGGAGCCTATGACGGGGTTGCCGGAATTGTAGTCGGCCTGGAGTTGATTGCGATGATGCATGAAAACGGTTTGTGTCCCAAATACCCGGTTGAAGTTTTAGCAACAGCCGATGAGGAAGGCCTTATCTGTCAGAAGGGGTATTTTGGCGCTCGCTTTATGACCGGCGATATGAGCATCGATGAGATGTTGTCCTACAAAAATGCGGCGGGAAAAAACATTGAAACCCTTAGAAAAGAAAGCGGTATATTTGAGGGAGTGCCCTTTGGCACCGATCTCGGGTGGGCAAAGGATTATTACAGCAAGTATCTAGAAGTGCACGTAGAGCAAGGCGATGTGCTGGAGACTGCTGGCTACGATATAGGAATTGTACAGGGAATTGTCGGTATTGGACGTCTGTTTTTCAATTTTGCGGGTGCCGCCGACCATGCAGGCCCTACGGTTATGAACGGACGCCGGGATGCATTAGTAGCTGCAGCCGACCTAATACAGAAAACGTGGGAGCTTGGCCAAGCTAATAGCGGCGAGGCAGTCACGACAGTAGGCCGTCTGTCTAATTATCCAAATCTTCATAACGTCATTTCAGGCATGGCGTCGCTCGTAGTAGACTTCCGGGCGACAGACGATGCCCTTGCCCTTGCCCTTGCAAAACAAATCAAAGAGTATGCAGTATCGCTCAGAGAAAAATATGGGGTAGAGGTGCAGTTAGTAAATGAAATATATACGCCGGTGAAGTTTTTCTCGGAAGAACTACTATATAGCTTGAGAGCTATTGAGCTTCCGAATTCGATGGAATTGTTTAGCTGGGCAGGTCATGATGCGAAGGCTTTTGCCCAAATCATTGATTCAGCGATGATTTTCATGCCTAGTATTGGCGGCAAAAGCCACAGTCCCGAAGAATATACAAAAATAGAAAGTTTTTCACTTGCTTGTGATAACCTTATAAATTTGCTTATCATATAAGGTTATCAAATTCAAGGGTTGACGGCTTAAATAATGATGCCTCGGAACAAAACCAATAAGTATTACAAAAGTATAGCCAGGGCGGGTAAATAAATTATCTGTCCCGGCAATTTTTTTTTTGAATATAAATAGCTGTAATTTTCTAACAACCGTTATAAAAATGTAATAAAACTGAAATGTTAATGTAACTATTTATTGATATAGTAAAGAAAGGTTAACTAAAAAGAGATGGGAGATAATAGCGTGAAAAAGATATTTGTAGCAATACTTATGGGGGTATTTATTTTGGGAGGAACAGCAAGCTTAAATATATGTAATGCATCGGGGCCACAAGATGTTGTTCAATGGTACTATCAGAGAGATAGTATGCAAGCAAGTATTGCGAACACCATAGCGATTTCTAAAGACGTTGTTGCCTACTTAATGGAAGAAGGGTATGCTCCGAGGGATATTGTAATGGCTGGATTATTAGCAGGTCAAAATAATAGTATAAATGTGCATGTTAGCAATATAAACGAAATATTGTCAAAGAAGACTAGTAGTAACAGCTGGCTGGACGTAGCCACTACTATGGGGGTAGATCAAGAAACCTATAATCAATACATGGAGAGAGCAAAAGCGACAGTATAAATGATACATTCAGCAGTTGCACAAGAAAAACAACAGTTGTACAGACAAGAAAAGAGCACTAGATTAGGGGGCGGCGGAAGCTGCTCTTTTTTTATTAGACAAAGTTAAGAAGACCCCGAAAGAAGTTGTTAAGAAACTTGCGGTGATATTAGGGGTAATTTTGGAAGAGATTTGCAAAACAAATGATGAAGTTATTTTAATAGGTTATACTTAAGAAGAAAAAAGTTCTCGAAAAAGACAGTTAAACTTCCTGAAGAAGAACGAAAGAAAATACTTATGAATTGTGGGTTGATCAAATGACTGAACAAGATTTTGTATCTACAATTAATAGGCTAGGTGGCAAGGTATATATTGTTGGTGGATGGGTTAGAGATACGATACTTCAAGCGACACCAAAGGATAAAGACTATGTTATAACTGGTGTTGGTCACATTAACTTTAGCGAAAGTTTTCCGATGGCTAAACAAATCGGAAGATCATTCCCGGTATTCCTGTTGGAAATTGAAGGAGACCGTTGTGAGATAGCTTTTGCTAGAATGGAACGAAAGACAGGCGTTGGTTATAATGGCTTTAAGGTCCAGTGTGACCCTTCCATTACTATAGAACAAGACCTGTTCCGTAGAGATACTACGATGAATAGCATAGCGATGGAGTTACCTGGATACAAAATCGTTGACCCGTATGATGGACAAAAGGATATTAAACTTAGAGTAATTAATGCAACTTCAGAAGTTTTCAAGGATGACCCCGTACGAGCCTTAAGAGCAGCTAGACAAGCAGCAGAGTTAGATTTCTCTATTAATCAACAGACGTTAGACCTAATGTCAGAATGTAGAGAAGAACTTAAAGCTGAACCAAAAGAAAGATTCTTTAAGGAACTAAATAAGGTACTCAATACCGATAGGCCGTCGCTATTTTTTAGGTATTTGCAAAAGGCAAGCTTGCTTGAAACTGTCTTGCCAGAAATTTATGCTTTGCTAGGTAAACGTCAGCCAATAGAATACCATCCGGAAGGGGATGCTTTTGAACATACGATGCAAATAATTGATTGGTTAGCTGGTACAACACTGCCCATACAAGTTAAATTTGCCGGATTAATGCACGATATTGGCAAAGGACTAACGCCAGAAGACCAACTTCCTAGACATATAAATCATGATATCAATGGATTAATAGCGCTGGACAATTTTGCTAAAAAAATACCAATACCCACTAATTGGCGTAAGTCTGCGGAAATAGTCATTAAACATCATATGCGAGTTAATATTAAACAACCAAAAAAAATTGTAGAGTTACTTTTAGAAATTGTAAATAACCCAATCGGCATGAATGGCTTCCGCAGGATAGTATTTTTTGATAGTGGAGAAATACCAATGTTTTTGCTTAAGGCCGAACAATTGCTTAAAGCTATTAATTCAATCAAGGGTATTAATGCGCCAGAATATTTACAAGGCAAAGAAATTGGTGATTGGATACTTCAACATAGATGTATGAAAGTTAGTGCTATAATGAAAGGCTAATCGTACAGAATAAAACACCAGTTAAGCCTAGTTAGTAAATGGCTGACTGGTGTTTTTGCTTTGGGTAAATGGCCTATAATATATTTAGCGGGTCAAGAAAATGAGGTTCGAGAAGTATTAAGAATATTCCAATATAATACTTAGCCGATTTATGTATTTCTTTTAAGAAGGGTAAGAAAGTTATAATAACCATATAAAATGTTAAAAATTAACTATTTTAAGAAAAAATTCAATAAAAGAACCGTAATTATTTCGTAGTTGTTTTTGGGGAAATAAGAAGATTCCAACGGCGTTGTTTCAAAACTTGAAGGAGGAAGTTCATGAAAAAGTGCACAGTAGTTGTATTGGTACTTATGTTTGTCCTGACAATTGCGAGTACGGTATTTGCTGCTGCAAATGCTTTTGTGGATGTTCCGGCAAATCACTGGGCGTATACGGCAATTGCCAAGTTGGCGCGAGATGGTGTTTTGCCGAATTCTACAGGGGAGGCTTACCAGGGAAACAAAACAATTACTCGCTATGAGATGGCAATGCTGGTAGCAAATGCCATGGCTCGAGTTGACAAGGGCCATGCCGATGATCAGGCCCTTATTAATAAACTAGCTGCTGAATTTGCCGAGGAACTTTCAGTGTTAGGTGTTCATGTTGAAAGGTTGGGTAAACAACTTGACAAAGCCCATGTTTTTGGGATTGTCTTCGCCAAATATGAACATGGGGACATGGGCGCGGGAACTTCAAATGTTAACAACAAACTTCTAGATGGATTAAAGCTTCAATTGAATGCTAATTACAAAGTAAATAATGATTGGTCTGTTTTTACAGTTCAGGAATACCTAAGAGACTTTATCAATGTATCTGATGGTGATCCTATTGGTACGAGTGATCAAGCGAAACAGCTTGGCATCGCGGGTAGAATTGGCACCTCATCGCTTACTGTTGGCGAGTTTCATGAGTTTACTTCTTATGGCGTACTTTATGATGCGAATATCCATGGCATACAACTTGGTTTGAACAATCCTGCTATTTATGGCGAACCGCCCGGACCTCCTTCAGGACAACTAAAGCCGCAATTAATCATGACCTGGGGTTACCTTTATTATCCTTGCAATATGCGGTTGACGGATCCGTTGTATGGTGTTACTTCAACAACAGAACCATCCATTGTGGCTGCAGAATTGTTCTATCCTGTAACTTTGGATACTAATGCCAACTTAGGCTATTTCAAGGTGTGGCGTGATGCTAGTGTAACAAGTAGACATTACTCAACGATTGGGTTTGATAGGAGATTAACGAAAGACATATCATTGACAGTATTTCATGGAAAATCTAGCTATGAAACGGATAGTAAATCATACCTTGTAGGACTTAACTATAAGTTCCCTGACTTTATGAACCCTGGCTCATATGGCGTTTATCTTAATTACGAAAGAATCGAAGCTAACGCGGCAATTTATCCAACGTTTGTTGTTCAAGACCCTGACCATGGAACCAATGGCCTTGAATTTGGCTACTCATTTGTTCCTATGAAGAAAACCCTGATTGAGCTTATCTATGCCAAGATGAAAGCGACTACCGCAAACGATTCATGGAAAGATAATTATTTTCGTTGTCAAATTAGGTATTTCTTTTAAATGTGAGGGGGAGAAAAGATGAGAATAAGTTTGTGGATAATTTTGGCGTTGGTATTGATCTTTGGTATTAATAGCATGGCGTTTGCGGCGACTCCTTTTTCTGATGTACCGATAAATCATTGGTCTTATAGTGCAGTGAAAAAGTTAGTGGCTGATGGTATTCTCGAAGGGGATGGGCTTGGCAGATTTAATGGTGACAAAACACTTACTCGTTACGAATTTGCGGTTATAGTAGCTAAGGTTATAGTGAAAGAGGACAAGGCCTCAGCAGAGCAAAGAAAACTTATTGATAAATTGGCTGATGAGTATAAAGATGAACTTGCCGGACTTGGCATTCGAGTAAAAGCGATGGAAGATAAAATAAATGCGTTGCAACTATCGGGTGCGACTCGGGTAAGGTATGATACACAACGCAACGGAAGTACTTATAATGACCGCCATGTAAATTTAGATATTAACTATGCTTATCGAGTGAATACTGATTGGACGGTTAATGTTGAAAATGAATTTCAAAGGCAGATCAATAATGCTAATGCTGGTGATTCGGCAGGCGATAATGCTATAGCCGATAATGAGGGAATCGATTCGCAAACAGAACAACTATACATAGCGGGACCGTTAGCTGGTGCTAGTATAAAGTTTGGAAAATATAACTATGAACCGGCGTATGGTTTAGTGTTTGCTGGTAGGGTCATGGGGGCTGAAGCGTCGTTCGGAAATGTTGTAAAAACGACAATCAGTGTTAGCAATACGGATGCAGATAATGGATATACCGGTATGGATGTCGCATGGGCTATTGGCAAGGATACAAATGTCAGGGCCAATTTTCAGCAGATAGACGTTAGCGGTGCGAAGAATAAATACTGTACCGTGGGGTTTGATACAGAAATAATGGATGACTTAAAATTTACAGCTGTTGCCGCCAAGTCAAATAATGATATTGCCAACAAAGCGTATTATGTTCAATTGCAATATAAAGTTGCTGATAGTACGGTAGTTGGCTCAGGGGATTTGTTTGTAAATTATCGTAAAACGCCGACCAATGCGGTGTATTATACCGATAAAGATACTGAGGATCGTATTCTCGATATAAATTTTAAAGGTGTACGGTTTGGGTTTGATTATGTTCCAACCCTAAATTCTAAGTTTACAGCGTGGTATATGGCAGGTAAAGATGCTGATACTGGTCGGGATAATGTTAAAGTATATCGTGGACAAATTGCGGTATACTTCTAAGTTTTATTAGATTTACCATGTTGTAATTAATTATATAGGTTTAATAGGGTTTTGGGATGGGAGGTGTATTACAGCTAGTGGGGTGGTTAACTTAGAATACGAGTTGTCACGTGAAATTAGGAGGGGAAATTATGCAAGTCAAAAACAAGTGGTTACTAGGTATGGTCGTATGTTGCTTAATGGCATTAAGTACTTCGTTGTGCTTTGCCCAACAACAAGCTTCTAGAAAATTGACTGCAGAGCAAATGGCTCAAAGGGCGTTAGATTTTCAAGAGGTACAGAATTTGATGAGCAGACATGAGTATTATCATACTCTGGGTAAGAATAAAGAAGAGCTTCTTGATATTTGGGTTACGAAATCACCATATACTGAGACAGCAAAATTTTCGATGAACCCAGGCTCGATGATTGGCATGAAATCGATTATGTATCAATATGGTGAATTTCATGAGACCTCAAACAAAATTGAACTTGAATTGCTTAGTAAAGTTCGCTCGGATATTGCCAATGTACCAGAGAATCTTGGCGTTGGTCAGCTTATGTTGCATAATCTTACAACTGGCTGTATTGAAGTAGCAGGGGATGGAAAAACTGCGAAGGGTATGTGGTATTCTCCTGGAGCTATGGCTAGCGTTGATCCCGTTACTGGGAAGCCTCAACAGGTCTGGATGTGGGAGAGATATGCCGCAGACTTTGTAAAAGAGGATGGACAGTGGAAAATTTGGCATTTGCTTATATGTACAGACTTCGGCGGGGATTGGCCTAAAAAAGCTGAAGGCGGGCCAGGGGCTACGACTGTTGGTAATGAAGCCACCTTTGCCGGTCCTCCTCCGCAAATAGCAGCGATACAGCCGAAGCTGGATGTGTATAATGACAATTATAAGGAATATTCTCCAACCAAAGTTCCGCAGAATGTTCCCAGACCGCCAGAACCGTATTATACCTTTAGCGAAACATTTAGTTATTAGTAAATACTTTTTTGCAAACTGAACCCGGTGCAGGATTTTGCACCGGGTTTTAAAAATGCATTTTCTAATTCAGATTGTTATACACGTCCATAGGTCGGACCTACAACCAAATCATGTCGGCAATACCGGTACGCCAGTCAAATTCGTTAACTGCTTAAAATGTTTATGTTTCAAATCAAAGCCCAAAGAATTAAAACTTTCCATAGGAACAAAAATTTGCTCGGGCTTTTCTTGATGCAGCACTTGCCAAGTTTTAAATGCCGCATAATAATCATCCACAGTCAGCAACCCCGAGGCTTTGATTGTTCCGCCAAACGTGAGGTTCTTAACCAGTACGGCTTCGGCTTGGCTGACAAGGCCAAGCGATGCTAACACCGTCTGGACAACCACGTGACCAAACTCTGACGTAAGCAACAGACTTTTTCCGGGGCGACGCAGAACAAGTTGCTGGATATGTTCCGCCCGCCGCATATCAAAGTCATACTCCATAGCGATACCTGAGCCGCCGTCAAAGTCGTTTTGCCATGAAACTGCCTGTTCCTGTCCGTTTTTCAAGGCGACTACTTGAAGCGGTCCTTGCGGAACCAGCATATTCCAAGCTTCCACCCGGCAACGGGGCTTTTTCTGATTAATAGAACATACCACATCACCACGCCGCAGTCCAGCTAACCAAGCAGGGGAATCCTTGGCCACACCGCTGATCACCGGGGTCAGGTCAGTGACATACGAAGGCTCCAACAGCACCGGACAGGCGAGTTCTGTAGATAAACTTAGGATAAACTCTCGTAGCTGCTCATAACTGGTGGCGTTTTCCGGAGAAATGTTGTGCAAGGCCTTGTTAGAAAAAGCCGGCATAAAAACCCGGATAACCGAAGCCTTATTTTCAGATAAAAATTGAATCGTATTTTTCATGTCATTCCAACCGGTGACATGGGGCATAGCAACCATACTACTGTTATAAGCAATACCTTGGGAGGCGAGGAATTTTATGCCCGCAATAGTTTTTCTCGCCTGTTCTGCAGTGTTCCCCATTAACAGCTTCCGTCCGTAGAGAGAAGCGCTGTTGAGGGAAATGTTCAGCGAGATGTTTCCCAAATTGCCGATAAAATCTACTATATCAGACGATAAGTGGTGACCGTTGGTCGTAATCCCAATCGGAGTCAGCGGAAATCGCTGGTGAAGTATTGTTAGAATTTCGCGAAAATTCGGATGAGTAAACGGTTCGCCCTCAATAATGCTAGAGGCTGATTCCCCAATAATAATGGCCTGGTTAGGGACGAGGTAGTTCATCGTCTGCGTGATTTCCTCCAGCGTACGGACCCCGATGGAAATAACATCAATTTCTGGCGGATTATTTTTGTGACTACAAAAAATACAGTGGGAATCGCAACGGGAAGTAATCGGCAGAATGTTTCCTTCCGCTGCCGAATTTAGTATCAACTTTTGAACTTCAGCCTGATGGCTTTTTTTCATTTTATCCACCTTTATCTTAAAGCTATGTAAAATTTGTTTTTCAACAATCAACAATGGGCTGTGCTGAAACTTTTGTTTCAGCACAGCCCATTGCGATTGTTGAAATTAATACGTGCCGTACTTGTAAGTCCTGGTTGGGACATCGTTGAGTTCATTCTTATCAATGAATGCCACCATCCGGACAATCGCACCATCGCCTTTGTGCCAACGGGTGGGGAAAGCGCATACTACACAGCGTTTTCCAAGAACCTTGTCCACATCGCCGCCGACATTTTCCCAGGCGGGGATATTCCTTTTCAAGAACACCTCGTGAACCGGCTCCCACTTGGGATGGTCTTCCTTAGCCTTGCGGCCAGGGAAAAACGTATTTTCATACAAATCAATGACCCGGGGAACGAGCGGGCCAGGGCCGTGCTGAGCCATATAGGAGGCACAAGGATGGTCGAGAGCTTGGCAGTCAATACCAAACCCTGAGGCACCCTGCTCAACCAACCATTCGCCTGCCGCCTCCGACAAACCGGGGCTCCACAGGAAATAGCGGTCAGAATCACTATACAGGCGATGCCATCCTGTTATTATTATAGCATAATCGCCAGGTTGCAGCTTTGGTTCGCATTTTTCCAACATCTCAACAGTTATAGTTTGCATTGGTTTACACGCAACATTCCAGATAACTGCTGGCGCAATAAATTTTTCCAGAGCAACTTCATCGGTAAAGGGACTCTCCTGGCAAACATGAGCCGGAGCGTCGTAGTGCGTCGAAACATGCTGAGGAAAATCGTGCATCAGCTGGGTGCGGCGATTAAACTTCGACATATACTGGACCGGGGTAGTCCACGGCTGAGCGCCAGCGGGCCAAGTTGGTTGGTCGTTGCCCCAGGGGTGGGACAGGTCAACCGTCACCATGTCACTAGTAATGGACCACTTGCCGGGAAGGTTTTTCTTGGGAGTAGAATAATCTAGTAAAGGAGTATCGTATGTCTTCACATCGTATGGCATTTTGGTAATCGCGATAGGATATTCATGCATAAGTAGGGCCTCCTTAAAAGTTATTGCGCTACATTTCGTATACGAAATGTAATTTATAAGAATTGTAACATTATTCAAAAATTTTGTCAATTAACTACCGAAATGTATACAAACACATATACTTATGATATATTATGAATTTATAATAATATGGCGGGAGAAAATTTCTTTGTATGGTGGCACCTTTGAACAAGAATAGTTGCTGGAGGGAGAAACATGCCAGTAGATCGATATGAGTTTGGTGGATTACTATTTTCCGTGGTGTTTGAGTTTTCAAAAATACAGCGGTATTTGAGCAACAATGCCGGATTATACAGCGGCCAGCCGCGGGTATTGACAATACTAAAGGACAATGAAGGTTGTACATTATCGGAACTGTCACAACTATGTGGTATTGGAATGCCAAGTCTGTCAGTTTCAGTGCGTAATATGGAAAAAAACGGCTTAATTTATAAACAAACCGATGAAAATGGCAACTGGATGCAAAATCTCTATTTGACTAAATCCGGGTGGGAAAAAGCAATGATTTTTCATGAACAAATTGACCAGTTTTATAAAGAGTTTTTGGATTCACTAGACGAAGACGGTGCGGAACAGTTAAATGAAAACCTGTTGCGTATGAAAGAATATTTCCGAGAGTTTAATCTCGCGCGGGAATAAATTTTGAACAGAAACAATGTGACAATAGCACCTTAAAATGAAGTTATTGCCGAAAAAAATAACCACAACAAAGAGCAGGTCATGCAAAAATGCGACCTGCTCTTTGTTGATTAAATATAATTAACTAACAACATTACTTCGTTCATTGGCCAGTTGGTCGAGAGATTTCCCTCTTGTTTCTCTTTTCACAAAAAATATGGCCGCTAAGGCTCCGATGATCCCTGGAATGGCATAAAACAAAAATGACATTTGCGGTCCAAGATTCATCCCCATAATTATCCCAGCGATAATTGGAGCACTGGCTCCTCCCAGTCGACCAAAGGCATGGCACCAGGATACCCCGGTATTTCTAAACTCAGTCGGATACCCTTCAGCCATAAGCGGTTGTACCGCGGTAATAGAATAGTTGATAGCAAACCCCATAAAAATATTGGCGGCGAGAATAGCGGCAAACCCACCGCCGACAAAAGCCATGATGATAACTGAGATGGCTGCAATAATATAACTAAAAATAAGATTAGGTCTGCGGCCTATTAGCTCAGAACCAACACCGGCTACGGCGTCAGCCAATACGGCAGCCGCATTATTGGCAATTGCCAAGGTATAGGCGGAACTAAGCTTAAATCCTTTTTCCAACATTAGCGACGGTAGCCAGGCATTCATGCCGTAAACAGTGAAACAGCCGCAGAAATAAGTTATCCAGATACCGGCGGTTATCATTCTGTAATCTTGCGAAAACAGAGCTTTGGGGCCGACGATTTTAGGGGCGGGCGGAATAACCAGGTCCTTAAAGTCTCGGGGGGTAACTTTGCCAGTGGCAACGCTTTCAATGTGTTCAAGAATTTTCACCGCAGCGGCCAGCCGGCCTTTGTTGGCTAACCAATAAGCTGATTCATGCATTTTGAAATACAAAAAGATGGAATACAATAACGGTACGCCGCCGATTAAGTAACACATTCTCCAACCCCAGATCGGAACAACCAAAGTTGGGATAATTCCCCCTAATACCCAGCCTACGATCATCCAGGCCATACCGAACGTTATAAACAGGGCACGGAGGCTGGTAGGAGTAGATTCGGAAAAGATCGTGGTTACAACGGGGATACAAGCACCTAACCCCACCCCGGTTAACACCCGGAAAAAGGCAAAGGCTTCGAAACTGTTAACAAAGTAGATCGGAATAGTTAATGCTGAATAGGCGGCAATAGAGTATATCAAAGTCTTCCTTCGGCCAATTTTGTCAGAAATAATGCCAGCTAGTGCGCCGCCGATAATTAATCCAAAGAGACTCCAAGATGACAGGCTGCCGGTTTGTATTTTGTTTAAAGCCCATTCGGCAGAAATTTGCGGCATAGTATAGGACACAACCATGTAATCATAGCCATCAAAAACCATTGCCATGCCGAGAAAGAAAAATACCGACAATGTAAACTTATTAACCCCTAGAGCATCTACTACGCCAGAGATACTAAAACTTTTACTCACGCTCCATTCCTCCTCTTATTATAGTCAGGGTCAGTTAGGCTTTTAACCAAGCTGCTTTACCCTCACCTCCATCCGGTTAGAAGGTTGATTAATGGCTGTGTTTGTAAAAAAAAGGATATTGACAGAAATTAGGAACTAATTTATAATTTGTTCTAGAAGAGATTCTAGAATCGGCTCCATTTGATGCAGTTAATACATAATAAAGTTATAGTGAAAACGCAGCATTCAGGATGAGCAAATACCATGAAATAGTTTTTGTCATATAGTCGTTGCAATAAATGTGCCATTTAGTAAAGTCATGATAAATTGGTTTACTATCGGTCTTGCGAACTTGCTAATCTCTAAGGGCTGTGGTGCTTTTGTTGTAGGGGATTTGATTTTTAGTTAGCGTGTACCTGAGGTGAGTAAATCGCAGAAACTTACTGTTTCATTTTGCGATTTCGGTCTTGTTTTGGGAAGTTTTATGGGTGCTCATGCGATTGACGTGAAAACCGTTACTACATCTTGCTAGATTAAAATTATTACGAACACAATTTGGTGCACTCGCCGGATATTAGAATCCGGCATGAGTGCATTTTATGTTTTTCTAGAACGTGTCAGATTTTTTGCCTGGCGGAACTCTATATGGTTAGTATGTGAAACATTTCCCGATAGTTATTAATCTTTAACTAGCTTCATAGTTGCAGAAGAGGATGGTAGGAGGAGTCAATTGGATGAAATCAAAGACGTTGGCAACCAAGGAGAAAATCATCCGTGTCGCGCTTGAACTGATGCAGCAACAGGGCTACGAGGGTATGACCGTCGAGGGAATAATTAACGCCGCCAGTATTTCGGTGGGAACCTTTTATCACTACTTCAAGTCTAAGGCCGAGATTCTTCAAGAAGCGTACAAGACAATGGATAAATATTTTGAAGAATATGTTGCAGAAAGATTAATTGCCGAACCTTCTCCGCTTGAAAAAATTATTCAATTTTTTCATCACTATGCATTACATACTACCTCTGTCGGGATAGAAAATATTCGGTCGATCTACAGCACCAATAATTCGGTGTTTGCGAAAAAACGGCAAATGGAAGTAATTTTAGAAAATATTATAAGAGAAGGTCAAATAAAGGGAGAAATATCAGTTAATATGCCGGCAGAAGAAATTAGACGTTATTTCTTCATTGTGGTAAGAGGTCTTATCTTCGATTGGTGTGCCCATGGAGGGAGTTATAGTCTCGAAGAAGAAATCAATAAAATTGTGAAAATCCAAATTACGGCATTTAAATAATAGTCAGCAAGTAACAAAAAGAGGCTGCCACTGAATTGGCAGCCTCTTTTTTAAGAAAAATTAAATTAATTATATATATATTATAAATTAATTTAATATCATTTATTTTTTTATCGGTGCCGCGTTGCGTAAATAAAAAAGCGTCAGGGCAACACCCAGCATAGTTCGTCCGGAAAAAGAGTTCAGGGTTATTCCCAGGATTTTTTCGATATTTTGCTTACGGAATAGTACGGTTTTATAATGGATAAACAGCGTATGGGATACATCCCGTAGATTATCGTATAAGATAATCGCTTCCATAGTACGGAACAGTTCGGTACCGTTTGCTTGGTCATAATCGAGAATTTTGCCGATGGTACTATCGATCAGTTTTTCGACATGCTGAATATCAACATATTGATCCAAAATAGGGAGAAAGCCACTGTCGAGAAAGTGATAAATGCCTTGATTTGGAGAGGTGTGTAGCCCGATAATTGCAGCATTGCGGGCTTCTGCATGGCGCTCAGGAAAGCTTTCTATTTGGGAATAACGTGTAGCTATGCCAATCGCAATGGGGATATCAGGGAAATACCTGGCGGCGCTGGCTTTTAGTCGCTCCGCCGCGGCTAATTCTTCGGATTTTTCGTCTGTGGAAGCAAGCTGGGAATAGTCGATAATCCCGATTCCTTGAGAAAGTTGCCAGGCCAATAATTTAGGCTCAACCAGGAATTCATCTAGGAACCCTTGAATTGCGGAATCAAGGGCATCAGGAGTATCCTGATGTAGCTGGTCGTTGCCGTAGGCAATTAAAAGGTAAAAGAACGAAAAAGAATGTGTAACATCAATGCCCAATAATTTAGCTTGCGTAACTATATCATCCTGAACGGTAATTTCTCTGGCCAAGATTTGATTAAAAAACTCAGCTTGTTTTTGCCGTAGCGCTAAGCTGTCTGGCAGGAGATGCTGTTGGGCAATTCGTTCCAAAGTCTTGTCCAGACGTTTTTTAGAAACTGGTTTCAGAATATAATCGGTAGCATTTACTTCGAAAGCATCAACGGCAAAATTATTATAGGCGGTGACAAAAACAATATTGATGTCAGCGTTTGTGGCCAGAATTTTTTTAGCTACAGTAATGCCGTTATGTTTGGGCATGTCAATATCCAAAAAGATCAGCTGAATATTGTCAGTTTCGACCAGTTTGAGAGCCGGCGCAACCTCGGTGAAGGAACCGACTATATCAATAAAAGGAGATTGTTGGAGTAAACGTTCTAATGCGATCAAGGCAGGACGTTCGTCGTCCACTAGAATGGTTTTAAGCATGGGTTCATATTTCCTTTCTTTCGCAAGGAAGCTTTATACTTACGATTGTTCCGGCGTCAACTTTGCTCACAATGTCGAAACCGTAGCCGTAGATACGCTTAAGACGTTTATTTATATTCATCAGGCCTACGCTTTTGGTAGTTGAATCAGCTAAAATTGCGGTTAACTTGTCTTCTGTCATGCCCACGCCATTGTCTTCAATTTTAATAAAAATAAAAGAAGCTTGTTGGGTGACGGAAAGAAATACGGTTCCGCCTTTTTGTTTAGGCAAAATGCCGTGTTTAATCGCATTTTCAACAAGAGGTTGGATAACGAGGGTGGGAACCATAAAGTCCAAAGGAACGGCAATATCAAATTGGAAATTCAGCTTTTCCTCAAATCGTGCTTTTTCAATAGCGAGATAGGACTCGACAAATTCCAGTTCGTTTTCTAAAGGAATAAATTGGTTCATATTATTAAAATTAAAACTGCCTCGTAAATACTGGCTTAGGGCCAAAAGTAATTGTCCGGCTTTCTCCGCATCCGTCCAGCAAAACGACATGATCGTATTCAGAGCGTTGTAAAGAAAATGCGGCTTTATTTGGGCCAGTAAAAAGGCCATTTCAGCTTGGATAGCATGGTTGACAGACTTTTTTAGCTGCAGCAGTGTTTTCATTCGCGCTTTTAGCTCGCTGGGATCAAACGGCTTGGCCAAAAAATCATTCGCCCCTGCTGCAAACCCGGCTATCATGCTGTTTGCTGAGTTTTGGGCGGTCATCATTAGTACTGGTAATTCAAATAACGAGTAATTTTCCCGCAATTTCCGGCAAATCTCATAGCCAGACATGCCGGGCAGCATAATATCGAGAATTACCAGATCAACTTGTCGCTGGTGCGATAAGACATCTAAGGCCTCTTGCCCATTGGCAACCGCGATGGCCGAATAATTTTCTGACACCATAATATTATTAAGTGCTTGTAGATTAACATAATCATCATCCACCAATAAAACCGTAAATTCGCCGGTTTGGGGAAAATATGTCGGGGTTTTAAAATTCGAACGGAGTGGTGCGTTGTAAGCGATCGTTTCTTTACCATTAGTAAATTTTTTTGTATCTGCAAGCGCTGTGCTTGCCGGCAGAGAAAAGGTGAAAGTCGAACCCTGCCCCGGTGACGAAGTTAGCCAAATTTGGCCGCCTTGGATTTCTACTAAATATTTGGTAACGCTCAGGCCTAAACCAGTTCCGCCGTAGGGGGAGGATAAGGCTGCATCAAGCTGCTCGAACGATTTGAAAATATCGTCAAGCTTATCCGGGGGTATTCCGATCCCGGTATCGGTCACACTTATTTCCACCATGTTTTTGTTTTGGATGGCAGAAATAGTGATCATACCCTGTTCGGTAAAACGGATAGCATTGCCAAGCAAATTATAAACAATCTGGATAAACCGGTTTTCGTCCGCTTCAATCGGGGGGAGGTTATCTGGGATTTGGCTGACGATGGCAAGCGGCTTAGAAAATGATAAATAGCGGCTTACCTCTAAGATTGCCGGAATAACCTGCTGGATATCAAGACTATTTGTTTTTAGGTTAATATCGCCATGTTTTAACTTTTCATAATCCAAAATATCGTTAACCAAGTTGGCTAAGCGTCGACCACTGGATACAACCAGAGCCAGATTGTCTTTATGGTGTTGAGGCAAAATTTCTGCGGCGCTTGCCAACACCGATTCGGTAATTGTTATCATTCCATGGAGGGGTGTTCTTAGTTCGTGTGATGTATTAGCCATAAAATCATCTTTTAATTTATCTAATGAAATAAGCTTTTGTGACAGTGTATTTACTTCGGCAAAAGCTTGGGCGGACCGATGGGCTAAAATGAAAGACTGGGCAAAAATAAACACGAAACTAACGTAAGGAAATACATTTCCGTATTGGGTTTGGATAATGCTCCAATGATATAAGCTTTCTTCGGCGAAAGCACAGATGGCAAAGATAATAATGCCGAATAATAACGCGGCGCCAGAGCGCCTGCGGATCAGGGCCAACCCTGCAGCGTAAACATAATATAAGGCGGCAGCAACAGATAGGCATTGCACTAATAAAAGTAAAGAAGAATAAAAGTAAAGCGGCGTTAGTGCATTAATCATAGTAAAAAATAAAGCTACTATGATGATGCCATTTAAAAAGCGCCGGGAACATTCTTTTGGATAAAGTTCTTGCATAAATAATGCTAAAGCCGGTAAAGCCCAGAGTGTGGTTGTATATTCGAAGAAACCCATCCAATTGAGGCTTAAGGGAGGAAGAAATTCGCAGATAAGATACTCGCCACAAAAGAGAACACGCAGTGCAAACAGTATCATAATAAATACAAAGTACAGTTCTGCTTTATAGTTGTACCGTTTTTGCAGCAGAAAAATCGAAAGCTGATAGATGATCATAATGAACAGAGCCCCGAGCAGTAGAAAATATCGCTGGCGTTCCTTTTCATGCAGGGCTGTAATCTGCTTATCAGTTCCGAGAAACAACGAATAGCATAGACCACCGCGAGCGTAGGCAAAGTTGCTTGTCTGGATAATAATTTCAAACTCGTCGGTAGCCGTATTAAAGGCAGCAACCTTGGACTCAAACCCGGGGGAAAAAGTTTGCTCATTGGTACTTACTACTCCGTTGGAACATAGTACCGTATTATCGACAATCAGGGTATAAGCCCCGGACGGTGCTGTAATTTTAAGCCCCTTTATGCTGGCGACATCCGTTATTTTTATTTTAAGGCGATAGGTTGCATAGCCAAAACCTGGAAGGTGGTTCTCGTCTATAATGTATGAATTCCAATTATTTGGCACTGTCTCATAGATTGGCAAGATGCTACTACCATTATGAAAATCCGGATAAGCCAATAACTGATTCCAATAAAAATCCCACTCGCCATTTAGGGCGACAAGGCCATCTTTATCAAAATCCCAGCCGCGAAGGTCCATGACTCCTTGCTGGGCTTTGGGGATATTTGTGGCGGCGGGTTGATAAATTCTAGCTGCAAAATAAATTAATAATAAAAGAAGCAAAACAAAAGTGTATAATAACGCCGGTTTCTGCTTATATAAGGCCCTAATTGGTCAAGTCACCACCTTTTGCACCGTTGGAAATACGTTGTTAAAGATTATTCTGTTGTTGACTATATTTTACCAGAATAGTACTTGCTTTACAGCGATTATACTAATTAGTTCGACTTACGAGGTTTTTTTCTTAATAATGGGGTCAAATTTCCTTGATACATAATATGTAGACTATGCATGGCCCGGGACAAGGCAACGTATAATAGCCGGGCATTAAATGGATCAGCGGTAAATTCGCTTTCTGAAGCATTCCAGACAATTACGGCGTCAAACTCCAAGCCTTTAGCTAGTAAAATCGGCAATACTGAAATCCCGCCTTGATATGAGGCTATTTCACCGGATACAAGATGGATCGGCTGATTAAGACCATGAATTTTGGCGTCAGTTTGAAGCGTGGCATGTAACGCCACCGCATCCTTTTCCTGCTTGGTAATAATACCGATGGATTTTGTGCCTTGCGCCAAAAAGACTTGCAGTCTTTCTATAATACGATTTATGCCATGTTCGGGCGAAAGGATTTTTTCTGTCGTTGGTTTATGACCGATCTCGTACACTCCGGTAGCTCGGGTATGCCCTTGGGGCATGACTCGGTTAGAGACATCAATAATTTCCTTAGCCGAACGATAACTGTAGGTAATCTCACGATAAGCTGTCCGTGAGTCGGCAAATATTTCTTTTAATAATATATTCCAACTACTGATACTGCGGTAAGAATGGATACCTTGTGATAAGTCTCCCATAATGGTAAACGATCCATTAGTAGATAACCGCTTCAAAATAGCAAACTCCAGGGCGTTTAAATCTTGGGCCTCATCAATGACAATATGGTCAAACTTTTCAACATGCCGCCAGCCATCAATTAAATAAGCTAGATAAGCCAGCGGCGCAAGATCTTCACGTTCAACTTCGCCGGCATCCAAAATGCTCAGCGAATGAGCGCGGATAGCATCAAAGTCATATCTCTTATCCTTAACCGCTTTAAAGTACGCCTTACTCGAAAATATTTCATGATAAGCCGTGAGTGGGGTGATACTTTTCCAGCGCTTAAAATAGCTGTCGAGAAAATTCGTAGCTTCTTCGCGGCATTCAGTCAGTGGTTCATGGGACCCTTTTTTACCTTTGCGGGCTTCGGCAATATCAATGTAATTATTTACGCGGAACGTGATGTAGTGGATTAGCGCACGAATCCGTTCATTATAGGGGACTTTAATATCCTCCATCACTTTATCCAGCTGTTCGGCGGTGCTGATTTTTAGTTGACCATCAAATAAACTAATATCGGCTAACTTCATACAAAACTTTTGAATTTTCTGTTCTAGATAAGCATCAAGTACTTTGGTAAAATCAAACGATCCCTTAAGTTGGGCGGTGTCCTCTAATAACCGGATGTGCTCTTTGCTACCGCCGGACAAAATAAGCTCTAGTAGACAGTTAATCGCAATGGTGTATTTTGTTTGCGTAATCTGTGAAACCAAATCATCCCACACCATTTGCGGAACATTAGCGGCGTCGATCTCTGGTAAAAGCTCAGAAATATAATCTAGAAAAATACGATTCGGCGCAATAACGATGAGCTTTTGCGCATTGAGCTTTTCATTATATAAGAGATAGGACAAGCGGTGAAGACCGATGGTAGTTTTACCCGAACCCGCCACTCCTTGAATGACTGTAACCTGGTTTAGCGGTTCGCGGATGATCTTATTCTGTTCGGCTTGGATCGACGTTACAATATCTTTAAGCTTATCAGTTGCGCCTTGTTGCAGTCGGTCGATAAGCATGGGATCAGCTAACAGGGCTTCTTTTTGGCGCGATAAAATCTGCTCCATGATATAATTATCAACAATCATTTTAAGAATACCGTCTTCAATTTTGTACTGACGTTTAAGTCGGACATCACCTTGATAGTGGTAGCGGCCCAGAACATCATAACTGGCTCGACCGCCATAGCCTTCATAGAAAATAGTCGAAACTGGATCGCGCCAGTCAAAAACAAGAATATCCTTAGTTTCCTGGATCGATAGTTTGGCGATTTTGTACCGGCCGATATAGAAACTATCAAAATCAGGAGCTTCATCTTCGCGAAAGTCCACTCGACCAAAATAGGGACTGGACTTGGCCAGGCTAATATCGTCAATCCTTTTGGCATTATCACTGCGCAACATGGTATGAATATAGGCACTGACTTGGTCTTTCTGCGACAGCGACTTTTGGGCTCTGATGAGCCGATCATCAATATCTGCGTTCAACTCAGCCATAATTTGTTCCATTTCGCTAAGCGTCATTTTTAAATGAGCTTGTTCTGCTTGAAAGTCAGGGTGTTGTTCGGTCATAGGTTCCTCCTGATTTTTCGATTCCGTAGAAGGAGTCTGAGTGATTGGCTTAATTATTATATTATAACTTATTATAAAAATTTTGGTGGGACAGTATTTAATAAAGGACAGTTTTAAAATTACCGGATTTGTGTCTGTAAATGCCATCTATTTTTTATGGAAAGTAGTATTATTTATGGGACGGCTAGTAAACCCGTAAATTGCGGCATTTTTATGCTAATATATAATAGAGTACATTATACTAGGGGGAATGTTATGACGGCGAAATTGTTGGCACAGTTTGATCGCAACTATCTTATTTTTCTGTTAGCAACTGCTTTAATCGGGATTGGGCAAAGTGTGGACGGGGCGGCTATAACCAACTATTTTAGAGATTGTTTAGGAATGTCGATTCTCGAACGGTCTGGCTTGGAAACACCTCGTGAACTGCCTGGGCTGTTGGTGGTTGTAATTATTGGTTTAATGACATCATTAGGTGATGTGCGCATTGCAGCCGTAGCCAATCTATTGGCAGGTATCGGGATGTTCTTATTAGGCGTTATTCCCTATGAGTACAAGTTTGTAGTTATGACAATGTTCGTCTACAGCCTGGGAACCCACATCTATCTGCCAACCTCTAACAGCATCGGCATGAGTTTTGCGACTGCCAAGGATATGGGGCGAAAACTGGGCAGAATCAATTCGGTGAGTACGGCGACCTTGGTAGTCAGCAGCGCAATATTGTGGGTGTTGTTTCATTTTTGCCACATCAGCTTTACTGCTACCTTTACTATTGGTGCAATTGCCTTCATGTTAGCTGCAGTATGTCTGTTATTTGTAAAACCGACGCAAGTTGCTAAAACCGGCAAACGGTTTATCTTTAGGAAAGAATATGGACTATATTACTGGCTGTCCATTTTATTTGGGGCGCGTAAACAGGTATTCTTGACCTTTGGCCCCTGGGTCTTAGTTGATGTTTTTCAGCAAAAAGTTACGACCATGACGCTCTTATTCTTTATTATTTCAGTTACCGGAATTTTTCTAAAACCATGGCTGGGGAAAATTATTGATGAGCGGGGTGAAAAATACATCCTTACTCGCGAAGCTTTTCTGTTTTTCTTTATTTGTTTGGGGTATGCGTTTGCTACTGACTTATTTAGTCCGACGCTGGCGCTTAGCGTAATCTGCCTGTGCTACATTATTGACCAGTCGCTTAGCTCAGTTAGTATGGCCCGGGCAACTTATATGAAAAAACTGGCCCGTACTCCGGATGAAGTATCGCCCAGTCTTTCATTAGGAACTAGTCTGGATCATATTTCGACCATGGTTTTGCCGCTAATTGGCGGCTTGGTATGGTACAATAGTGGACCTAATGGCTATAAGTACGTCTTTCTAGGCGGGGCAGTTATTGCGATGCTTAACTTTATCTCGGCGCAGTTTATTAATGTCGAAAAACAAAAACACGTTACTGTCAGCGTTGACCGGGGAGCGACGGAAGAACGATAAATTTTGCGAATAATCTGTTGCGAGAATAACCGTAAAAAAGGAATGAATGAAGATGGCTAATTTATAC
>Ga0316602_10000156_pt1 | contig 62895 bp, 59 predicted proteins | sample OWC_soil_day10_C_FD_203103 | JGI IMG/M metagenome (GOLD analysis project Ga0316602, IMG submission 203103) | Wetland soil microbial communities from Old Woman Creek delta, Ohio, United States - OWC_soil_day10_CT | ecosystem: Environmental > Terrestrial > Soil > Wetlands | place: USA: Ohio...
CCGAAATTCTTATGGGACAAGGAGATTCTCGGCGCATTCATATGAAAATGATTCGGGGCCGCATTAGGGACTCCGGCTCTGCCGGGGGATGTCTTACTTTTTTAGGCGCTCTAATCTGTAATTCTTTATAAGAGTTGCATCCTCATTCTGGGCGGCAAGGTTATACCACTTGTTTGCCAGCTTCATGTTTTTGGGCACCCCTTTGCCCTTTTCATACATCACGCCAAGCTTGACTTGCGCCCAAGGACTATTTTGATTAGCGGCCAGTTGGTACCACTTGATCGCTTCTTGATAGTTTTTAGTGGTGCCTTTCCCTTCGTCGTACATTTCTCCAAGATTGGACTGCGCAGTCGCAAACCCCTGATCGGCTGCCAGCACATACCATCTGACGGCTTCCTCGTGATTTTGCTCTACACCTTTTCCTAATTCATACATTTCACCCACCGCAGTTTGGGCAAACGCATTACCCTGCCCGGCGGCACGGCTGTACAACTCCAGGGCTTTCTTGTAATCCTGGGCTACGCCTTGGCCATTTTCATACAAGCTGGCAAGATTGCCTTGTGCCGTAGCGTCTTCTTGCGCGGCAGCAAGCTGAAGCCATTTAAATGCTTCTTCATAATCTTTGGCCACGCCTTGACCACGTAGATACATATAGCCCAGGAAACTTTGTGCAACCATGTTGCCTTCATTTCCTGCTTGTTTCAGTGCCGCCAATGCGGATTGCTCACCACTTTCGGCCTGATTGGCTAGTGACGATATCCTTGCCTGTTCATCGGTGTCAGGTGTGAGATCCGCTGCATACACATTCGTGGTAGCGATAAATATAATGGCAATGATTGAGAGTATTTTACTCATGAAGCACTCCATCTCTTTTGTTGTAATCGTGCCGCACAGCTCGTGATGCTCTCCCAAATCAAGCATAGCACCCCAGGTGCGGGTTGCTGAGCAGTGCGTGGTTCAAGTCCGGAGTGGTAAGGATAACTGGTGGAGCGTTTGATGAAGCTCGGCGTGGTTTCGCTGATCAGCCGCAGTCATCTCACCGGATCCTGGTGGTCGGCGACCTCGCCTGCACCGTATTCAACAATGGCTCCACAGCCCCGCTATCCTTCGGAAAGGCATGCCTCCGAAGTTGCCCATGGCTGCCCGGAAGTGGATCAGGGAGTAGCGGAAGCGCCGTTCGAGGCGCTCGGCCATGAACCTCCGTGTGCCGGATCAGGGGGGTGCGGATCGTGGTCCAGGCACTGGTAACGCATCGTGTTGCGGGCATAGCCTGCCAGTTCGCGAAGGAGGTCACGGTACCCACTGGCCATCAGTCCATTCTTGGTCCGCCTCCGCTTCCAGCTCAGGCCCTCCTCCTCGATCTTTCCCTGGCGGGCCACCACTACTTCAAGATCACCCGCGCCATGGTCGAGATGGACCGATTCATGCGAGGCCTGGAGCGGGTCCGCCACGCCCTCGAATCCCACGCCGGACTGGACTACCGGGAACGGGCCCTGGCCCACCTCCGGCGCCGCTGCCACCGCATCGACAGGACTTCCGAGCCTACGCCGAAGCCGGCCTTGCGGAGCTTTCCGCCAAAGCCAGGCTGGAATCCCCCCACACGGCACATACCGCCCGGTAATTCCGGCACGAGCCCTGCCGAGCCCTTCCCAGCATCAGGGAGGCAGGTATGATCCAACCCGTCAAGCTGGACAGTTCTACCCTTACCTGGGAATCCTCCCAGGGTGAGTCCGGTAGTGGGGACTTCTCCAGCATGCTGGCCAGCCTGGTGGGCCCGGGCCATGGCCCATCAAAGCCCCAGGCCAGCCGTCCTCAAGATGCACCGCCGCAGACGGAGCCTGCGCCCCAGCCCCCTTCGCAGGCAGTCGAGCAGGAGCCCTTCGCTCCAGACCTGCCGAGGCCCCTCATTTCGTCCCAGATTGCCCCCGCTATCCTTCGCGAGGAGTCTCCCGTGTCCATCCCGCCTGTCTGTTTCGGGCCGAGCGCGTATCGGTCCGGGCCCGTGTCTAGTAGGAGAGTAAACTCTGCCCAGTCCTTGGAGGCTTCTGCTGTCTGCACGGCAAAGCATGTCCACTCGGTCGACATTTCCCCGGCCGCGCGTGCGCTGTCAGCGCAAGTCGTGAGCCCCCCGGCAAGCGAGTCGTCGCTTCCGGGAGCGCAGAGCGCCTCTGGGGATTCGTTGCATAGAACGACGATCAGGCTGCCGAGCATGGAACGGGTCGAGGCGCTGAATCGCCATATCGACAGTCAGTTCTCGACTTTCCTTGCCGCGCATGGCATCCCCTCCGCTCCCGCCCGCATCCGCTATGACGAGCAGGGGAATATGGAGTTGCCCGCCGACTATCCCTATTCAGGGCAGCTCGAAGACGCGCTCAAAAGCGATCCCGATATGGGAGAGGACCTGCGCACCTTCAACGACTATCTGACGACTCTGGCTGACATCGCGCGAGGCACTTCCTTCGATACCGGAGAGCCGGCTGTTCTGCGCTTCTCTCTCGATGGGAGGCTGATTCGACGCGCCAGCGAAAAGTCCGTGAGCACGACATCCGGAATCAGGTCATTCCAGCCCTTGACCAGGTGATGAATGCCGTGGAGGTCAGCCTCCACGGCCTCCATGGATAACCCGACGTTCTGCGGTCCATGACTGTCTTCTCCTGGATCCTTGAGGCTTTGAGTTGATTACTCCATGTTTGACGGCGTTCTGCAGAGACACCGCCGCGAAGAGGCCGTACATCAGCGCGATGAAGTAGTAACCCTTCTCGTTGAGCTGTATGGTGGCGTTCCAGAGGCCGAGGAGGTAGGCCACGACGCCCACGGCGAGGGCGATCCAGGAGGCGATGAGGAAGGCGGGGGAGGGCTTGACGGTGGGTTCCTTGGTGCGTGCCATGGGGGAAACCCTTTGCCGTATGTGCGGCAAGAATTCGGCAAATTTGTCGGCAAATCACCCCTCATGGGGCCATACGGCTGCTCCCTCGATTTGTGTTAAGTTGGTGAAAATAGAACATGTTGTCATGCGTGTCGGTGTATGAATAAATTTGTCTATGTACAGTGAAACGCCCCGAGGCAGGGGCGTTTCGTGTGGGATGTTTTGGTGGGAATGCTTTGGTGGGGAAAGGGAGCGGGAGTCCCGTAGTCAGGACTGGAAAGGTGGAGGGAAAATAAGGTGGCGGGAAGCCCCGAAGGGCACCTCAATTACAAGATTAGCACTTGCAATGACTTTCGCTACCCTCTTCCGTAGATATCTTCCAGGCGCTCGATGTCGTTTTCGTCGAAGTGTCCGAGGCTGATCTCCATGATTCGCACGGGTCTGGGGTGGCCTGCTGGGCAGCTGAGGCGGTGGGTGACACCGGTCGGGATCCAGATCTCTGCGTTCCGATCCGGGGTCAGAACCTGTCCGTCGAGCTCCACCACCGCCCCATCATCCAGAGCCACCCAGAGCTCGCCACGCTGGGCGTGCCTCTGGAGGCTGAGCTGCTGTCCGGGATTGCAGACCAGGATCTTCACGGTGCACGGGGTATTCAGCACGAACTGGGAGAATCCTCCCCAGGGCTTTTCGGTATGGGACGTAGCGGGTCGCAGCATAATCATTCCTTCAAAGGAGATCGGTCCTACCCATGGCCTGCAGACGGTCCACGATGGTTTTGACCTCCTGGGCCCGATCCTTGCGGCAGATCAAGAGGGCATCGGCCTCATCCACGATGATGAGGTCCGCGAGTCCGGCCCCGGCGATCAGACGCTTAGTGCCGAAAACAGCACAATTGGTGGAGTCCAGAAGTAGGGCGTCACCCTCGACCACGTTGCCCTGGGCATCGGGCTGATGGAACTCCGTGGCCGCAGGCCACGAACCCACATCTGACCAGCGGAAGTGGGTGGGGACCACGGCCACTCGACGGGATTTTTCCATGAGGGCGTAGTCGATGGACAGCTTGGGCAGGCGGGCATAGGCTGCTGGCAGGGTTGATGGGGAGGCACCGGCCTTCACCCACTCGTCCAGGGGGGCCAGGGTCTCGGGGCAGTGGGTTAGGAACTCGCTCCGCAAGTCTTGGAGGGTCCAGACAAACATCCCCGCATTCCAATAATGCCGACCCGATTCCAGATACTGGATGGCCGTCTCCAGGGGGGGCTTTTCCCTGAAGGCTTTGACGGACAGGACCTCGCCGGTCCCATCGGTCTCGATGTAGCCGTACCCGGTTTCAGGATAGGTCGGCTTGATGCCGAAGGTCACCAAGTCGTGGCAATCAATGGCGTGGCGGACGGCGGTGCGGATATCGTCCAGGAAAAGTTCCCGGTCCCCGATCCAATGGTCTGCACTCAGCACGACCATCACTCCCTCGGGGGTTTTCCGTTCGATGGTGGCCAAGGCCAGGGCGAGACACGGGGCGGTGTTGCGCCCCTCAGGCTCAAGGATGATATTGTCCGCCGGAAGTTGGGGAAGCATGGCACGGCAGTCCGCCGCCAAATCGTCTGTAGTGACGACGTAAATGTTGGCCGGGTCGAAATCGGGGATCAGGCGGTTCACCGTCTGCTCAAGCATGGTCTCGCTGCCCGTCATGGCCAGAAACTGCTTAGGCCTTCTTGTTCTCGAGCGCGGCCAGAACCGCGTGCCCCGGCCACCAGCCATCACTACGGCAATCATGGGTCTTTCGCTTGTCATCAGCGTTTCCCCTTCTTTCGTACCTTAGCCTGTTTCGGTGCCGCTTTGGTTTTCCTGCCGAGCTTCTTGCTCTCAGCCTTCACGGCCCGACCCCGGCGGATACTCTTGCGCCGGGATACCTTGATGGTCCTGCCCCGGGAGCTGGTGCGCGCCATGTCCCGGACGTGGAGTTCGGGAGGCGGCAGCGGCGGAGGTTCGATGATGCCCTTTGGCACCGGGGGCAGGTCTCCTTCACTCAGGCCCTGGGCCTGGGCCCGCTGGGACCGGGCCTTCATGACGGGGTCCTCGACAGGGGGCTGGGCATGCAGGACGGCGCATGCCAGGGCCACGAGTCCAAGCGATCTGAAGAAGTTCATCCACACTCCCGGGAGGCATCCTGGGGACCAGGATACCCGCATCGGAAGGGACCGTCTGCGGCGAATCCGTCAGGGCTGGGGCGGCTTCTGAGCCCGAAGCTTGGCGAAGAATTCTGCGATGACCTCATCGGCTTCGTCCTTCACCTGGTCGGCCTCCTGAGCCTTGCGCTGGAGGATGTCCCGACCGGAGGAAGCCGAACGCTTGGTGGTCTCCTCGGCAGGGAGCAGATTGGTCAGGATGTATTCGGAGACGTCGATGAGGCGGTGTCCTACCTTTTCAAGCTTCTGTCGCACGATGTCCTGGTACTGGAAGAGATCGTACACGCCCTGGACGTTATAGAGACCGTTGTCCGAGTGGATCGCAATTTCCTCGAGTCGGCTGACCAGCTTGTCTCGTTCCTCGGAAGGGGGCAGGAGGCTGGAGAGGATTTCCTGGCAGTCCTTGGTGATGGACTGAATCTCTTCAAAGCTGTTCTGCACGACTTCAATCTGGCCAAGCACTCGCTCCGCGCCGCCCTCCTGTTCGTGGGCGATCTGGATAAGCTGGTCTGGAATGCCCTTTTCTTCATGTTTGCTGATGGGTTCAGACACAATGCCTCCGGATCCGACCTGCTTCCCACTCTATTATCGTGCAGGGGTTGATTAGCCTTGAAATTCGATACTACTTCACCTTGCTTTCAAACTGTGCCTGGACGCACTGATTATGGCCGGGAAATGTCGGGTTGGCCGCGATAACCTAGAGACCCAGCCAGTCCCTGGTGGTTTTGAGCCACCAGGCCCTTCGGAGTTGACATGTCCCACCCCTCGGCCCCGGTTCGGGAATCCATCCTTGAAACCTGCCAGAAGCCTTTCCCCGCTTCCGAGAAAATCCACATCACCGGTTCCCGTGCCGATCTCCGGGTGCCCATGCGCCAAGTGAAGCTGAGTCCCACCAGGGACTTCAATGGGGAACTCACGGCCAACGAGCCCGTGCGCCTCTATGATCCTTCGGGTCCCTACACCGATCCCGCCGTTGAGATCGATCTGGCCAAGGGGATGCCTGCCATCCGCCTGCCCTGGATCCTGGAGCGCGGGGATGTGGAAGAGTTGCCAGGGGCCACCAGCCACTACCGCCTCCAGCGTGAGGGGGACGCCACTCTGGACGCCATCCGCTTCCCCTCGATGCGCCGCCCGCTTCGGGCCAAGGCCGGGAAGTGCATCACCCAGATGCATTACGCCAAGCAGGGTATCGTCACGCCCGAGATGGAATACATTGCCATCCGGGAAAACCTGGGCCGTGAGGCCGCCAGCATCAAGAGCCGCATCACGCCAGAGTTCGTGCGGGATGAGGTGGCCAGGGGCCGGGCGGTGATTCCCGCCAACATCAACCACCCCGAGGTGGAGCCCATGATCATCGGGCGGAACTTCATGGTGAAGATCAACGCCAACATCGGAAACTCTGCTGTGGCCTCCTCCATCGAGGAAGAGGTCGAGAAGATGGCCTGGTCCATCCGCTGGGGCTCGGACACGGTCATGGATCTCAGCACCGGGGCCAACATCCACGAGACCCGGGAGTGGATCCTGCGCAACAGCCCGGTGCCCATCGGCACCGTGCCTATCTACCAGGCCCTGGAGAAGGTCAACGGCAAGGCGGAGGACCTGACCTGGGAGATCTTCCGGGACACTCTCATCGAACAGTGTGAGCAGGGGGTCGACTACTTCACCATCCACGCGGGTGTGCTTCTTCGCTACGTGCCCCTCACCGCCAAGCGCATGACGGGTATCGTGAGCCGGGGCGGTTCCATCCTGGCCAAGTGGTGCCTGGCCCACCACAAAGAGAACTTCCTCTACACGCACTTCGAGGACATCTGCCAGATCCTCAAGGCCTACGACGTGGCCTTCTCGCTGGGGGACGGCCTGCGGCCCGGTTCCCTCTACGACGCCAACGACGAGGCCCAGTTCGCCGAGCTGGATACCCTTGGCGAGCTGACCCAGGTGGCCTGGAAGCACGATGTCCAGGTGATGATCGAGGGCCCGGGCCACGTGCCCATGCACCTGATCCAGGAGAACATGGACCGCCAGCTCAAGGTCTGCCACGAGGCCCCCTTCTACACCCTGGGCCCCCTGACCACCGACGTCGCCCCCGGCTACGACCACATCACCTCCGCCATCGGTGCCGCCATGATCGGGTCCATGGGCACCGCCATGCTCTGCTACGTGACCCCCAAGGAGCACCTGGGCCTGCCCAATAAGAAGGACGTGAAGGACGGCGTGATCGCTTACAAGATCGCCGCCCACGCCGCCGATCTGGCCAAGGGCCACCCCGGTGCCATGGCCTGGGACAACGCCATGAGCAAGGCCCGTTTCGAGTTCCGCTGGGAGGATCAGTTCCACCTGGCCATGGACCCCGAGACCGCCATCGAATTCCACGATGCCACCCTGCCCCAGGAGGGCGCCAAGCAGGCCCACTTCTGCTCCATGTGCGGTCCCCACTTCTGCTCCATGAAGATCAGCCAGGACGTGCGCGAATATGCCCGGACCCACGGCATGAGCGAAGAGGAGGCCCTGAAGGCCGGTCTGGAGGAGAAGGCTCAGGAGTTCGAAGCCACTGGGGCCGAGGTCTACCGGGAAGCGAAGTAGTCAAAGGTCCCCTGGACCCTTCCACTGGAAGCGCCGTGTGCACCGGGACAACCGGCGCACACGGCGCTTCTGCATGAGTGATCACGGGTGAAGGCTGGCTCCGCGTGCTATCTCTGCCAGCGCAAATTCTGGGTCCCGTGCTGAAGGAACTGGATCAGCTGCTCGCCGATAATGTGATAGCGCTCGGTTGGCATGGGAATACTGATGACGCCAATTTCGCGGCTGGGGCCCATGATCGGCAGGGCGATGCCGATGGTGCCCATCTGGTGCTCCTCCAGATCAATGGCAAATCCTTGGTTCCGGATGGTCTCCAGCTCACGGTCGAGCCTTTCCCAGTCAGTGATGGTGTTCTTGGTCAGGGCGACAAGCTTCAGTTGGGTCCGCAGCGAATCGAGTTCTTCCTCAGGCAGGGCTGCCAACAGGGCCTTGCCGCAGGCCGTCGCGTGCAGGGGAAGCGAGGTTCCCATGGTGGTGACGGTGTGGATGGGATAGACACCCGGGATCAGGTCCACCACAACCGCCATCCCATGGGCCATGACGCACAGATAAACGCTTTCATCGGTTCTCCCCGCCAGCTGCATGAGCGTTGGCCGAGCGATCTTCGCGATATCGAAGGGGCGGATGTTCGAGGCGTACAAGGCCAGGGTGGGGCCGAGCCTGTAGGCGTTCGTGGAGGGGGAGGTGATGACAATATTCAGTTCTTCAAAGGTGTCCAGGATTCGGCGGACGGTGGAGCGGGGCAGCTTGACATAGTGCCCGATTTCCCGGATGGACAGCCCTTCCGGGTGGTTATTGAGTGCCATCAGCACATCGTTGGATCGAAAAAGGACTTGGAGCTTCTCGCCGTGTTTTTTAGTGGGTGCTGGACTTTTGCTTTTCAATTCCATGGTTCGCTCAAGCAGATGTGAGGGGCGATCTTAGGTGACGTTTAGTAATGAGCATAACGACTTTGCTAGGGCCACGAAGGGGCAGATGTGGACTGGCGGGGATCGAGGTTCGGGCTTCATTGGCGTGGGTGTCCTGATCCGCCGGGTGCAGGTGCCACCTTGACACTGGTTGGGGATGGATTTGGGGTTGGTCGGAGTTTTTTTTGCCAGGGTTGATGATCCAATTGTTACTATTTGTCTCTAAAGCATTGATCATATTGTAATATCACAACTCTGTTGTTGCATGATTTGGCTAAGGTTGATTTCTTAACTGTAGTTTTAATGCACATTGTAGTGCCAGGTGCAAGAATCGCCTGCCCGCCCCTTCGGCGAGAACGATGGAAGGGGGGGGAATTTGGCTTGAAGAAATGGCCGCATATCGGCCATATGTTGGCCAGAATGTGGTCAAAAAAAATCTTGCCTCGGAAAAGTCTCAGGGATAGATTTGGTACATCGATCCCACCAGGAGGTACATTCGCCGAATGTCATAAGACCGCTTCGAACTCAAAACACACTTTTTGTGAAGGGTTCCAGGTCGGAATTTCGTTGCCGAACGTATATTGCTGTATTTGCTAGTAAACACACTGGGTTTTTGGCTGTGAGGATTTATGTACAGTTTTCTTGTACACAAACACGGAAGTGATCCACCTCTTATGGGTGGAATCCCGAGCTCGCGCGCATCCCAAGGAGCAAATGCCACCCATCGGCCCCATCTGGAGAACAAGATATGAGGCAAATTGATGTTGGTAATATCGTTGATAATGCGAAATTCAACGGATTTTTTAAATCCATCCTTGCTATCTGTATGGCCACCACCATTTGTGATGGCTTCGATTTGAATATTTTCGGGCTCATTATTCCGAGCCTGATGAAGGACTGGCAAATCCAGCCAACCCAAATGGGCATCCTGGCCAGCTGGGGGATGTTCGGCATGATCTTCGGTTCTCTCGTATTCGGCCCTTTGGCGGATACCATCGGAAAGAAGCACGCGATTATGGTTGGCACGGCCATGTATATCGCGTTCACGACGGCCTGCGGATTCGTAAACTCCTTCACCGTTTTTGCCGTATTCCGGTTCCTCGCCGGATTCGCCCTCGCAGGCGTCTTTCCCCTCGCGGGTGTAATCGCCTCGGAATACTCACCCAAGGCTATCCGCAGCCGGGTGACCGTCTGGTCCACCTCGGGCATGGCCATCGGCACGGTCATCGCTGCTGTTGTGGGCATTGCCCTCATTGGGCCCTACGGCTGGCGCTCGATGTTCTACGTCTCTTCCATCGCTGTCCTGCTACTGATCGCCCAGGGGTTTTTCCTCCCGGAGTCCATCGCCTACCTCAAGCGCAAGGGCCAGAACAAGCAGATCGGCCGCATCCTCCAGCGGATCAGCCCCTCCTTCACGCCGACGGATGAGGATGACTACCAGCTGGCCAAGAAGGATCCCGGCAAGGGCACCGTCGCCAACCTTTTCAAGGATGGCTTTGCCAAGAACACCATCCTGTTCCTGTTGATGTTCCTCAGTAGCTACATCTTCATCTACGGCATCCTCATGTGGCTGCCCAAACTCATGACGATGAAGGGCTTCAGTATCAAGGGCGGCCTTTTCTTCACCATGACCTGGAACCTCGGTTTCATCCTGGGCATCCCCCTCTTCGGCTGGCTCCAGGACAAGTTTGGCGGCAAGCGGACCCTCCAGGTCTGCTGGGTGATCCTAGCGGTTCTCATCTCGATCCTCGGGTTCATCAATAACCCCTACCTGCTCACGGCCCTCCTCTTCCTCACCGGGGCCTGCCAGCACGGTTGCTCTGGAGCCCTGGGCTCCTACATCACGCAGTCCTATCCCGCGTCCTTCCGCGCCACCGGTGCCACCTGGTGCTACGGCGTGGGTCGCATCGGCGGCACCATCGGACCCATGATCGGCGGCATCCTCTTGGCCAAGAAGCTGCCTGTGGGCTACAACATGATGTTCTTCGCCATCTTCCTCATCATCGGGGCCATCCTGGCATCCTTCACGACGGATTTCTTCACCCAGAAGAAGTCGGTCGCCTAGCCTGAACAAGACTTGGAGCGCAGTCGAAATGGAACGCACAAATGAACAACTCTTCGAAGAGCGGCTTGGCCGCTACCAGGGAGCCATCGCTCTTGAACCCGTAGACCGCGTGCCCATTGCGGTGGGATCCAACACCTTCGCGGAGACCTATGGTGGGATTACCAAGCAGGAGGTCGTCTACGACCCTGCCAAGTGGCTGTCGAGCGAGATCAAGTTCTGTCAGGACTTCCCTGAAGTGGATGTGCTCCGCAACAACCGCTTCTGGGTCCCGCTCTACGACGTGGTGGACCTCAAGACCTACAAGTTCCCGGGACGCAACCTGCCCCTGGACGGTGCCCTCCAGTTCGTGGAGGACGAATACATGCGGGCAGACGAGTACGACGATTTCATCGCCTCACCCGCCCGCTACATGATGGAGAAGTTCCTTCCGAGGATCTTCGGGGAAATGGGGCAGGATTCCGCACGCTCCCACTTCGCCTTCCTCAAAGCTGGCTTGGCCCAGGCCAAGCTGGGGGAGGTCATGCGGAACCGCAGTATTCAGTTGCAGACCCAGTGTGGTATGCCCCAGCCCGCCACGGGCGCCTTCCTGGCTCCCCTCGATGCTCTGGGAGATGTCATGCGGGGCATGGTGGGCATCCTGAAGGACACCCGACGGAATCCGGACAAGCTACTGGAAGCCTGCGAAGTCATGACCCCCATCATGATCCGCTTTGCCCTGGCCACGGCGGACCCCTTCCGCCGCTACCCGATCTTCGTCCCGACCCACAAGCCCACCTTCATGTCCCCCAAACAGTTCGACACCTTCTACTGGCCTTCCTTCAAGAAGACCCTGGAGGGGATCATCGCGGCGGGCCACAAGGTGCGCTGCTACCTGGAGGGCGACTGGTCAGCCCACTGGCACCACTTCCTGGAACTCCCCAAGGGCAGCATCCTCCTGGATATCGATGATCCGGCCGACAACATCTTCAAGGCCAAGAAGGAGATCGGCCACCACATGTGCCTCGCGGGCGGCATCGCCAGCACCCAGTTCATCCTCGGCACCCCCGATGAGATGGATGCCCGGGTGAAGCGGCTCTGCGAGGAGTGCATGCCCGGCGGAGGGTACATCCTGAGCGGGAGTTGCTACATCCCCTCCAACACCAAGCCTGAGAACTACAAGGCCATGGTCGATGCGGCGATGAAATACGGTTGGTACGACCGGAACCTCAAACCCAAGCCCCAACCCCTTCTCCCCATCCTAGGGGGGGCCCCGGATATGGGCGACAAGGGTATGCTCACGCCCTGGTCCATGAAGAAGGCCGAGTTTGGCGGCATTCCGGGTGACGAGGTCCTCATCCAAAAGCCATGGGAGTCCATTGAGGATATGGCCTTCCTCTGGCTCTGGAACTGGATCTTCTGATACCTGGGTCATCCTGCTAGAAACGAAGGGGAGCGTCCCAGGGCGCTCCCCTTCGTTTCGGTTGGAGTCGTACTAGTTCAGCTTTACGCCCTGCCCGAGGCTGCCCTTCAGCCGGTAGACATAGGCGAGCACCTGGGCCACGGCTTGGTAGAGATCGGGCGGGATGGCTTTGTTCACGTCGACGCTGCGGTAGAGGGCCCTAGCCAGGGGGACATTCTCCACGATGGTGACGTTGTTCTCCTTGGCGATCTGCCGGATCTGGAGGGCGATGTGGTCCAGGCCCTTGGCGACGCACACCGGGGCAAGGGAACCCGGTTCATACTTCAGGGCTACCGCGAAATGGGTGGGGTTGGTGATGACTACGCTGGCCTTGGGGACTGCGGTCCGGATGCGGCGCATGAGGGCCGCCACCATCATGGATTTCTGCCTTCCCTTGATTTCCGGGTTACCGTCGGCATCCCTGGCCTCGTCCTTGACCTCCTGCTTGGTCATCTTCAGGTTGTCTTCGAAGGTGTAGCGCTGGTAGGCGAAGTCCACGGCAGCGATTACCAGCATGGCGAGCATGACGTTGCGGTAGAGGGCGAAGAGGGTGTCCTGCATGAGCGCGAGGGTCTGCCCCAGGGGTAGCTGGAGAGTGGACAGGATCTGCCCCATGCGGGGGCCCAGGACCCCGTAGGCGGCCCAGGCCATGATCCCGAACTTGGCCAGGCTCTTGATCGTTTCCATAAGGGATCTGAAGGAGAGGAGGCGTTTCATCCCGGAAAAGGGGTTGAGGCGGTCGAACTTGAGCTTGAGCATGCCGAAGGTCGGCTGGAAGCCGTGTTGGGCGAACTGGATGGCGAGGGCGATGAGCCAGTTCAATCCCAGGAAGGGGAGCAGGATGCGCAGGACGATGCTCAGCAGGTCGGTCCCAAGGCTAGACATGTTGCCGTCCATGAGATAGCTGGGGTCCGTGGCCTTCCGCAGGAAATAGGCCGTTTGACTGGTCAGGACCGTCAGGGTGCTCCCCCACAATCCCAGGAAGAGAAAGAAGTTGCCCCAGAGCAGGAGGGTTGCATCCATGTCCGGGACCTTCAGGATCATCCCGTCTTCCCGGGCCTTCGCCCGGCGCTTGGGAGTCGCCTTTTCGGTGCGGCCCGGTTCCTTCATGGGTGCAGCAGTCGCAGCGCGTTAAGGGGCGCGGCTTCGAAGAGGGGGCTCAGCCAAGGCCCCAGTTCACGCATGACAAAGCCCACGACCACGAGGCCCAGGGCGATCTTGAGGGGGAAAGTGAGCTGGATGAGCTGGAGCTGGGGCATGAATTTGGCGGAGATGCCCTGGAGCACGTCCACCAGGAAGAGGGTCAGGAGAACCGGGGCCGCCAGTTGCAGCCCCTTGACCAGGATCAGGCCGGTGACCGCCACGACTTCCTGTGCCTTGACGGGCATGCCCTGGCCCATGGGCAGGATGCGGTAGCTCTCCACCAGGGCCAGGATCATGGTGTGGTGCAGTCCCGAGGTGAAGATGAAAAGCATGGTGAGCTGCATCATGAGGGTGGCTGAAACCGAGACCGATTGGGAGGTCGCCGGGTCCATGATCTGCACGAAGGAGAAGCCCATCTGGGTATCCATGAGCTGCCCGCCAAAGGCCACGGCGTCCATGATCCAGGCCACCATGAGGCCCATCATGACGCCCGCTGCCAGTTCGGCGGTCATGAAGCCCACCGCATCCCAAATCCCCACCGGGAGAACCTTGGGAAGGGGCACCACCGGGGCGATGATCACGCTCATGAGAATGGCCAGGGCCGCCCGCATCACCACGGGCACCCGCTCCTGTCCCAGCCCGGGCATGGAGGCCATGAGCCCGGTCATGCGCATGAGTACCATGACCCACACCAGCACCCGGCCCTGGGTGAGGACCCAAGTGGCGGGGTTGGAAATGATCGTGTTCATGGGATGTTCTGCACGACGAAGTTGAAGTCCGTGAACATCTTGGTGGTGAATTGGACCATCACCCGCATCATCCAGGGAAAGCTGATGACGATCACGAGCATGACCGCCATGACCTTGGGCACGAAGGCCACCGTGGCGTCCTGGAGGCTGGTGACCACCTGGAAGATGGAGATGACCAGACCCACGGCCATGGAGACGATAAGGGCCGGGCCCGCCACATAGATGGCGGTCTGCACGGCCTCCCGGGCGATCTGGACAATGATGAGTTCGTTCATCCGGTGTACCCCCGCACCAGGGATCCGACAATCAGGTACCAGCCGTCCACCAGGACGAAGAGCAGGACCTTGAAGGGCAGGGAGATCACCACCGGGGGGAGCATCATCATGCCCATGCTGAGCAGGATGGAGGCTACGACCATATCCACGATGAGGAAGGGGAGGAAGATCATGAACCCGATCTCGAAGGCGGTTTTGAGCTCGCTGATGAGAAAGGCCGGGGCCAGCACTTCAAGGGGCACATCGGCCTTGGTCTGGGGGGCCGGGGCCTTGGCGATCTTGAGGAAGAGCGAGATGTCCTTCTTGCGGGTATGCCGGAGCATGAAGACCTTAAGGGGGGCCGCCGTACGGTCCATGGCCTGGTCCACCGACAATTCGTTGCGGTTCAGGGGCTGGAGCACTGTCTGATTGATCTCCCTGCCCACGGGCGCCATGACGAAGAAGGTCATGACCAGGGTCAGGCTAAGGAGCACCTGGTTCGAGGGGGCCGTCTGGGTGCCCAGGCCCTGCCGGAGGAAGTGGAGCACCACCAGGATCCGGGTGAAGCATGTGGCGGTCATGAGGATGGTAGGGGCCAGGGTCAGGACCGTGAGCACCAGCACGGCCTGGAGGGTGGAACTTAGGGCGGGCCCCTGGGGGGTCTTGCCAAAGTCCACGGTCACCGAGGGAAGGCCTGATTGCTGGGCGTGGAGGGCGGTACCCGCCAGGATCAGCAGCAGGAAGAGGGGCAGGAGGCGGAGGAGGCGCTTCATCGCCCTTCACCTTTCAGCCGCGCTTCCATTTCGCGGATAGGCATGGGGGCCTCCATGCTCAGGTCACGGTCCATGGCCTGGTCGAAGGTGGCGGCGGTGTTCACCCCGTCCAGCCGCGCCAGGAGGCTCACTCCCTGGGGGGTCATGGCGATGAGGAAATGCTCGTCATCTGCGCGCAGGATGGAGACATGACGTCTGTCCCCCAGGGCCAGGGTCTCCTCCAGCTTGAGGCGGGTGCCTCCGGTGCCCGGAATGTGCCGCACCCCCCACTTTCGGAAAGCCCAAAGACCGCCACCCATGAGGGCCAGGACGAAGACGGTGGAGCCGATGGCCCGCCAGCCCGACGGTTGGGAAGGGGGGGCGCTCTGGCCCTGCGTCGGTTTCCCGTCATCCAGGGTGAACTTCTGCTGCAATTCCTGTTGAGCCGGAGAGGGGGGTGGAGTGGGCGCCTCGGCCCAAAGTCCCATTCCCAGCAGCATTCCGAAACAGATCAAGGCACGGCGGACCACGACATTCTCCTGACAGCGACCCAGTCAGGAGCGAGGGTTATGCCAGGACTTACTGCAATTCATGGATGACTTTGGGGCACATGGCTTCAGCGGGGAGGGTGTAGACCCCAGCCTTCAACGGTGCCAGTTCCAGGTGGATGAAGTCCCGTAGGTCCCGGGTCCGTTGGGCGATATCCGTTTCGGGGCCGGGTATCAGGCGGAATTCGAGAGAGAGGAAGATCTCGTCAGGGTGGTTCACCACCAGCGCCACTTCACCGGGCCTAGGGACGGATCGGATGAACTTCGAAAGGGTTCCGAGCAGCAATTCTTCGGCGGGGCTTCCTCGCAGGACGGCTGGATGGAATGCCAGGCGAAGGGAATCGTAATCCATGAATGGCCCTATGCATGTGTGTCGTATTTGTCGCAGTTTGTCGGATTGTTTTTCGTGAAATTGATGTTTAAAACATTGAATACTCTAATTGGCGAGGTGGCCATCGTCAATTTGAATTGCAAATAATCGGCGTTTAAAAATGAATGCAGCGACATTTTGCTTGATCGACGTACCCGGTTTGCTACACCGATCTCATTCCATGGCGGAGGCCTGGGCGCCTTTCCGTTTTCCCATCTCGATGCCGTGGTAATTCAGCCTCCGATAGAGGGTGTTACGGCTTATGCCCAGTGCTGCTGCACACTTGGTGAGGCATCCCTTCTGTTGCATGAGAACGGACATCAGCTCGGTTTTTTCCTGATGATCCAGCTGCTGGCGAAGGGTGCCCGATCCCAGGGGCTGGGCCAAAGGGGGAGGGGCCGGGTGTTCGGGCGCAGGGTGGAGACGGGATAGGAACTCTTCCGGCAGGTGCTCCAGGGTGATCTGACTCCCATTGGCTGCGTGGGCGATGCGCTCCACGGCATTCTGGAGTTCCCGGACATTTCCGGGCCAGGAGTAAGCCTGAAGGGTTTCGACGACGGCCGGATCCACCACATGGGACAGTCCCTTGGGCTGGGGGGCCAGCTTGTTCAGGAATGCCTTTACCAGAAGGGGGATGTCCTCCAGGTGCTCCTTGAGGGAGGGCAGGGGGATGGGGGAGACATTGAGGCGGTAGTAGAGGTCCTCGCGGAGGGTACCCTTCTGGATGGCTCCCGGGAGATCCTTGTTGGTGGCGCAGATGATGCGGACATCCACGGCCAGGGGGCCCTCCCCGCCGATGCGTGTGATGGTGCGGTCCTGAAGCACCCTCAACAGGGCCACCTGCTGCTCGATGGGCATGTCCCCGATTTCATCCAGGAATAGGGTGCCTCCACTGGCCAGCTCGAATTTTCCGGGTCGGCCTCCCTTGTTGGCTCCTGTGAAGGAGCCCTCCTGGTAGCCGAAGAGCTCACTGGCGATGAGTTCCCGCGGAATGGCGCCGCAGTTCACGGCGATGAAGGGTCCCCCGGCCCGTCTGGAGCGGTTGTGGATGGCCTGGGCGAACATCTCCTTGCCGGTGCCGCTGTCGCCGGTCAGCAGGACATTGCTGTTGTTCTGGGAGGCCAGCTGTCCAAGCTGGATGGCCTTCTTCAGGACCTTGGCCTCACCCAGGATGTCCTCGAACCGGAAGGTGGCCTCGGCACCGCTGAAGCGGTTCACGAGCTGCTTGATCTTGTGGATGGGGTTGAAGAAGAAGACGCCCCCGATGACGGTGGAGGACTCATCCCGGATAGGGCGTCCGCTGGCCAGACAGTTGTAGCGGCCCCGACCCCAGTGGAGCTCCATCTCGCGGTCGTTGAATTCCACCCCCCGCCCCAGGAGGCCATGGATGGGGAGGCTGTCTCGGGTGAGATCGTCCATCCGGTTTCCCACCACATTGCGATTGGTGGTGCCCAGGAGCCGCTCGGCCACGGGGTTGATCTGGAGGATGATGCCATCCACATCCAGCACGATCACCGCATCGGACACCGTGAGGAGGATGCTGGAGAAGTGGTTGTCCAGCAGGACCATTTCATTGTGTTTGAGGCGGACCCTGAGCTCCCGTTCAACGGCCTTGGCCGACGCCAGGATCATTCCCAGGGTGTGGGCATGGGCCTCGGGAGCAGGCCCGACGAGGCTCAGAATACCCACCAGCTTCCCCCCCTCGCTGAAGATGGGGGCGGCGGAGCTCGTCCAGCTCTGCAGAAGGCGATGGAAATGCTCTGAGCCAGAGACCTGGAAGGGGTGGCCGTTGGTCAGGGTCATTCCGGCGGCATTGGTACCGAGGCTGGACTCGGCCCAGGAGGCGCCCCGGGCGAAGTGGCGGGTGCCCCGCAGCATTCTGGCATCCCCCACGGTCTCCAGCAGATGTCCGGTTTCGTCGAAGAGCAGAAGGACGAAGCTGGTGCCTGTGAGGAACTTATGCAGCTGGACCATGAAGGGGCGGGCATGTCGGATTAGTTCGGCCTTCTTCCCGATGAGGTCCAGGACCTCAGCATCCGACAAGTCGAGGGGATCGCCGAGGACCTGGGGGTCCAGACCCGCCGCTTGGCAGCGCATCCAGGAGGCTGCCACCTCAAGGCGGAGCTTGGACTCCATTTCCAGGTTTATTCCGGAGACTGGGGGCGGGAGCATCATGTCCCTCATTTGTTCTGGTTTGTACCAAGAATGCGCGGATCTGGTACGGAATTGAACAAAAAAATCCGAAGAGCGTTTTTTGTCGCCACCACCGGTCGTGTGGCTTCAAATGCCTACCTTGTTGGTATTGCCATTCTTTATACGTTCATCGCCGGGGAGAACCGGGTTTGGCATCCCTGTTGCCATCTCCCGAATCATCCTCAATTCCATTCTCACCATCCAGGCCCTGCGGCCTGCCACCCCCTTTGGAGGAGACCTGTCTATGAAGACCCCGGAAGAACTCCTGAACGAACGGCTGGACCGTCTCAAGAAGACCATCAGGCTCGAGAAGACCGACCGCACCCCCGTGGTGCTCATGGCTGACTCATTCTTTGCCAAGGAGCGAGGTCGAAAGATTGCGGATCTCTGCAAGGGCATAGATCTGGCCAGCGACATCATGTGTGAGTCTGCGGTGGCCCTGGGCGGCGACCTGGATGGCGTGAACTCAGCGTTCCCGGCCGGCCCCCTCTTCCCGCTGATCTTCATGACCAAGGTCAAGCTCCCGGGACGTGAGCTTCCCGACGATGCCCTCTGGCAGCTGGACGAGCGTGAAGTGATGACCCAGGCCGACTACGACACCATCCTGGCCGGGGGCTGGAACAACTTCATGCCGGGCTATGTGATGGGTCGCCTTGGCGTCGATCTCCCGACTCTGGGCGCGGATCTGGCCAATGCGGGCACCGCGGTCCAGAAATTTGAAGCCAACGGGATGTATGTCTATTCCGAACTGGTGACCATCACCGTCAACGAATACCTGAGCGGTGGCCGCTCCATGGGCAAGTTCATGCGGGACATCTTCACCATGCCCGACAAGGTGGAAGAGGTCCTGAATGTGATCCAGAAGGAGAACCTTGAACAGCTCCGCGGCATGATCCGCGCGAGCAAGGGCAAGTCGCCGGTGGTCTTCGTGTCCCCGGCGCGCGGTGCCAGCGAGTTCTACTCCCCCAAGCTATGGGAACGCTTTGTCTTCCGGTTCATCAAGGAGACGGTGGACATGGTCAATGAGGAGGGGTACGTCTGCGATATCCATGCGGATGGCAACTGGGAGCGGGATCTTGACTACTTCCGGGCCTTCAAGCCAGGCTCCGTCATCTTCGAGTCCGACGGTGTGACGGACATGGCCAAGATCCGCGAAAAGCTCGGGGGCCACGTCGCCATTAAAGGGGATGTTCCGGCGGGCATGCTGGTCCTGGGCAATCCTGACCAGGTCCACAAATACTGCACCGACATGATCAAGGCCAACGGGCCCGGCTTCATCCTCTCCTGTGGCTGCTCCTGCCCCCCGAACGCCAAGGTGGAGAACGTCAAAGCCATGATCTCGGCGGCGACCGGTAAGTAGTCCCTATATCACCCGGCTGCGAGGGGTTTCTGTCAGAAGCCCCTCGCGATTGGGCGTGCTGAAACCGTCGAATGGGCTTCGGATCGAGTTCTGGTTCGCGCTGTGGCCATTTGACGAAGGAGACCCCTTAGAGTCTCGGGGGTATGGAGCAGGGTAAATGAAGAAAAAAATCTTGATTGCTAGTGCGCTTGCCTTGTTGAGCTTCCTTCAGCTTGGGGCCGTCGCCACGGCCCCGGTCCCCCTGGCGGACAGCCACAAGGCCAAGGGCATGGCTTGCGAAGATTGCCACGGCAAGGGGCCCAGGAAACCCGTGGAGGCGGCCCAGTGTTTTCAGTGCCACGAGTCTTACGCCAAGGTCGCGGAACGGACCAAGGGCCTGAAGCCTAATCCCCACGACAACCACATGATCGACCTTGACTGCGGCTTCTGTCACAAGGGCCACAAACCCTTCGAGCTGTACTGCAGCACCTGCCATATCGATCTGAAATTCGAACGCAAATAACCCAACTCCAAGGAGGAGTCATGACACGCATTTCTTCAGTGGGACGGCTGGTCGCTCTGGCGGTGGCCGGTGTATGGGGCTTCGCCGCCCCGGCCTTTGATACCCAGACCGATATCGTGGTAGTGGGTTCCGGTGGTGCGGGGCTTTGCGCTTCCCTGACCGCCGCCGAGGGGGGCGCCAAGGTGGTGCTTCTCGAGAAGAACCCCTTCCCCGGTGGCACCTCCAACGCAGCGGAAGGCATCTTCGGCGCCGAGACCGAGATGCAGCGGGAACAGCTCATCCTCAATACCAAGGATGAGGTCTTCCGCATCGAAATGGAGGATTCCAACCACTGGCAGGGTAATGCCCCCCTGATCCGGGCCTATATCAACGAATCCGACCGGACCTTCTCCTGGCTCCGCCGCAAGCAGGGGGTGCCCTTCGTCACCACCGGGACCACGGCCCCGGAGGCCAGGGGACTGCGCACCTGGCACCTGATCGAGGGCAAGGGCCACACCCTGGTGAAGGTCCTCTTCGGCAATGCCAAAGCCAACAAGAACATCACCATCATGATGCAGACCCCCGGCCAGGAACTCATCATGGACGGCAAGAAGGTCGTGGGCGTGGTGGCCAAGGACAAGACGGGCAAAGCCATCCGCATCGGGGCTGGAGCCGTGATCATCGCTACCGGCGGTTATGCCGAGAACCGGGAGTGGGTCACCAAGTACTGCGGGGATGCCGGCGCTGGGGCGGCCGTACCCTTCAACAAGACCGGAGACGGCATCCGCATGGCCATGGAGGCTGGTGCGGCGGTGGAAGGCATGTCCCACATGCAGTGGTTCCCGGCCGCCGATCCCAAGACCACGCCCTTGACCGTGAGCTGCCTCGGCTGGCAGCCCACCAACATCCTGGTGAACAAGCGGGGTGAGCGATTCTGCAACGAAGAGATCCTCCGCAACTTCAGCATCGCCGGTAACGCCATCCGTCGTCAGGGCTTCGGCTGGAGTATTTTCGACGAGACCATGCGTCAACACGTCAAGAACGATGGTCCCGACTGGGGCATCGGGGTGCTGGTCCAGCACGCCGTTCCCATTCCCAAGCTGGAAGAGGATTGTCAGACAGCCCTCAAAGGCAAGAACTTCGTGGAGGCCAACAGCCTGGATGAACTGGCCACCAAGATGGGGGTTCCTGCCACCACCCTGAAGGCCACCATGGACTCCTATTACCGCGCGGTGGATACCCACTACGATGCGGATTTCCTGAAGCCCAAGGAAATCATGCGCAGGTTCAGCGGCAAGCTCTACGCCGTCAAGCTGGATCCCTACTACCTGACCTCCCTGGGGGGCGTCACCGTCAATCCCAAGCTTCAGGCCCTGGACAAGAACTGGGACGTGATCCCCGGTCTCTATGTGGTGGGCAATGATGCCGTGGGTGGTCTCTTCGGCGACACCTACCCCCTGGACGTTCCGGGAACCACATACGGGTTCGCGGTCAATTCCGGGCGCATGGCCGCTGCAGCTGCCTTGAAGGCCCTCGGGAAGTAGGACGTTGGCAGCTAAAGGAGGGGCCCGTCTCTGACGGGCCCTTTCTCAATCAGGGGAGTTCCAGCACCATGGCGGTCTCCCAGCGGGCCTGGACGCCGAAGACCTCCAGGATGAGCTCGGGGGTGAAGACGCTGTCCGGGGCGCCGCAGGCCCGCAGGTCGCCATTCTTCAGGACCAGGACCTGGTCCATGAAGCGCACCAGGCGCAGGTCGTGGACGGACATGAGGACCGTGGCCCCCTGGTCGGCGAGCTGACGGCCAATGCGCAGGACCTCCAGGGCATGGCGGGCGTCCAACTGGCTCACGGGTTCGTCCCAGAGCTGGATGGGGGCTTCGGTGGCCAGGGCCCGGGCCAGGAAGACCCGCTGGCGTTCGCCACCCGAAAGGCGGGTGACCGGCCGCTGGGCCAGATGGCAGAGATCCAGGCGCTCCAGGACCCGGTCCACACCCTGGTCTTCGTCGTCCCAGGCATAGCGCCCCTGGACCACCACATCCCGCACGGGGAAGGCGAACTCCGCATGGGACTCCTGGGGGAGCCAGGCCAGGAGGCGGCCCCGGTCCAGGATGGGGATCTTCCGGAGGTCGCGGCCCTGCCAGTGGACCCTGCCCTTGGCGGGCAGGAGACCGGCCAGGGCCTGGAGCAGGGTGGACTTGCCTGCGCCGTTGGGCCCCATCACCGCGGCGAGGCAGCCCTTGGGCAGCGCCAGATCCAGCGACTTGAGGCGCTCTCCCACGGTCAGGCCCGTGGCTTCAATGGCCATCATGCCCGCCTCCGCAGCAGGTAGAGGAGGAAGGGGCCACCGGCAATGGCTGTGACCACCCCCAGTCGCATCCCCGAAGAGAGGTAGCGGGTGGGAAGGTCGCAGATGAGCACGAAGGCCGCACCGCCCACCATGGAAAGGGGCACCAGCTGGCGGTGGTCCGGGCCGAAGAGGAGCCGCAGGAGGTGGGGCACCACCAGGCCAACGAAGCCCACGACTCCTGCCACGGCGGTGGCCAGGGCGGTAAGGATGGTGGAAAGGGCGATGAGTTCCCAGCGGAGGCGCTTGACGTCCACCCCCAGGCTCTGGGCGCTGGCCTCTCCAAGGGAGAAGATGTTGAGGCGCTTACCCAGGGGCAGCATGAGGAGGCAGCCCAGGACAATCCCGGGCAGACCCATCCAGACGTGCCCCCAGGTGCGGTTCTCGATGCCCCCCATGAGCCAGAAGAGGATCTGTCCGCTGACCTGGAACTGGCCTGCGGTGAGGCTGAGCAGGAAGCTGGTGACGGCCCCGAAGAGGGCGTTGAGGGCAACGCCCGCCAGAAGAAGGTGCTCGGTGGTGGCCCCGCGGTGGGCCAGGGCCATCACCGCCCCAGTGGCCAGGAAGGCCCCCAGGATGGATGCGAGGGGCACCGTGAAGAGGGAGGCCTGTCCGATGCCGAAGGCCAGCACCAGCACGGCCCCCATGGCCCCGCCGCTACTGACTCCCAGGAGGCCGGGGCTGGCCAGGGGGTTGCGGAAGAAGGCCTGCATGGCCACGCCGGAAGCCGCCAGGCCAGCACCTGCGACCATGCCCACCAAGGTTCTGGGCATGCGGACATCCCAAAGCACCGTGCGGGTCAGTTCATCCCCCCGTCCCGTCAGGGCCAGAAGGATCTCTCGGGGGGAGAAGCCCATCTCGCCAATCCCCAGGGAGGCAAGGATCGCCACCAGGAGGACCAGGGTCAGGAAGAGGGTGGGAGCCGGCCAGCGCTTCATCGGAAACGCTCAGGATGCAGGGCTCGGGCCATCCATTCGTAGGCATCCACCCGGGTGTGGGTGGTGCTGGCCAGGAGGGCTCCGGGGATGAGGATGAGGTTGCCGTACTTCAGGGCTGGCAGGTATTTGTAGGGCGGGGTCTGGCGCAGGATGGAGGCCAGGTCCTTTTCCTCATCCTTGGGGCCCACCAGGACCTCGGGGTTCCAGCGGAGTACCTGTTCCGTGGGGATGGGCTGGTGCCCCCTGAGGCCAGCTTCGGCGGCCACATTGATGGCTCCGGCATGAAGGCAGATGTCATGGAAGGTCGTGTCCGCCCCCGCCACGAAGGGGTAGACGGCGGCGGACATCACCCGGCGGGGCTTGACCCCGGCCAGGCGACGCTCCAGTTCGGCTACCCGGGTCCGGGTCTGCTGGATGATGGCCTCGGCCCGCTCCGGGTGGCCCATGGTCTGGCCCAGACGCCGCAAGTTGGCGTAGGCGTCCTCCAGGGACTCGAAGCGGTCGAAGAGCATGAGCTTGATGCCGGAGCGTTTGAGCAGCTCCACCACTTCGGGCCGGGAGTAGTTGGTGACCAGCACCAGATCCGGCTTGTAGCGCAGGATGCTCTCGGCTTCGCTGTCCCGGATCACCGGGAAGCGCTGGTTCTCCTTGGCGTGCACGGAGAATTTCGGATCCCGGCTGAGGTGGCTCAGGGCGGCGATCTGCCCCGGATCCGCCACCGCCAGCAGCAGGTCATCCGTGCCCACTGTGTGACTCACCACCCTGAGTGGCCGCCCCCAGAGGAGGGCGGGCATCAGGGCGAGGAGGCAGAGGAGGCGTTTCATATCTAGAAACGGTAGCGCAGTTCCGCAGTGGCGCTAGGAGACTGTGCCGGATAGCCGTAGACCTGGGAGGCATCGTTCCGGAAGTCGTTGACCCGGGACATCCAGGCTTCCTTGTTGGCGTGGGGCTGCATCAAGTTGTCGCCCCTCAGGATGAAGGTCAGGTTCTTCTGGACGGCCCAGGCAGCGGAGAGGCTCAAGTCGTTGTAGTGGGTGCGGTAGGCGAAGTTAGGCGTGTAGGCATAGGTGACCGGATCACTGCCTCCGGCTTCGTACTGGGAACCGGTCCAGGACCAGCGTGCGTCCAGGCGCACATCCCCCACAACGCAATAGGTGGCCAGGCCCAGGCTCTGGAAGGGGCGTCGGAGCACGGCGGAGGAGGAAAGTTGCTGACCTTCAGCCGCGCCGGTGTCCCGGGCTTCCTGGTTCCGGTAGAAGCCCGTGAGGCCGCAGTGCTTGGATTCGTAGCCACCGGAGATCTGGGCGGATTGGATGCGGATGCCCCTGCCGTTCAGATAGATGCCGGAAAGCCAACCGCCCCAGGATTCCACCGGGACGCCGCCGTTCCCATCGTAGTAGACCAGGCTGGAGAAGAGGGTCCTGGAGAGTTCCAGCTTGGCCTTCCAGGGGCCCTGCTCATAGCTGGCCCCGGCCTGGACAAACTTGCTCTTCTCGTTCTCGAGGGCTTCGCCGCCGTAGCGAGCGTTGAAGATGGAATGGTAGAGCTGGGGGTTGCTGAAGCCCCAACCGGCGGAACCATAGATGCGGAATCCGGCGGGCAGGAGCAGGTTGAAGCCCCCCTTGCCGGTGTACTGGGAGGAGGCGCGCTCGATGCTGTTCCCATCGGAATCGATGGGGACATTCTGGGTGTCGTGCTCCCAGCGGACAGAGCCCACGAGTCGCAGAATCGAGGCGATCTCCACCTGGACATCGGTGGTGGTGGCGAAGTGTTTGTCCTTGCCCACCAGGGTTGCCGTGCCGTCGAGATCCGGCGCCTTGGCCAGGGAGTCGAGGGCTTCCATGGACACGTTCAGGGAAAAGATGCGGGTGGGATCCCAGGTCAGGTTGCCCGTGGCCTGCTTGTTGCGGCTGAGGAAGGGGACCGGGGCGGCCCCGGTGTACATACCGGGTTCCCACCGGTTGAGTTCATGACCGCCGAGGGTGACGGAACCCTTGAGGGTGGGCAGGATGACAGCCTGGAGGGAAGCGCTCAGCACCTGGTCCCGGCTACGGGTTTCGCGGGTCTCGTCGTAGTAGGAGTCCGGGTACCGGGAGGTTCCGATGGAGGCATAGACGATGGGGACCGGCGTGCCGGTATAGGCGTTCCGGTAGCTCAAGGTGGCCAGGCCCCAGTTGTCGATCTGCTGTCCGCCGCCCAGGAAGATTCCGGTGGAGCGGTAGTCCAGTTGGGATTCGAGGTTGGAGTCCTGCTGCTGGAGATCCACGCTGGTGCGGACCCAGCCACTCCCCCAGCTGTAGGCCGGGGCGAAAGTGGTGCCCACGATGCCTTGGGTGCCGCCCTTCAGGCGGAAATCGCCGCTGAAGCCATCCTTGGTGGAACCAGCCGAGTAGAGCGCCACTGTGCCACCCATCGCGCTGGAACCGAAGCGTGCCGAGCAGGGCCCCTGCTGGATTTCCGCCCGGTCGATGCCGACCAGGTTCACCAGGCTGGCGTTGGCTCCCACCAGGCCGGAGGCGTCGTTGACCCGGATCCCGTCCACCATCACGGCCACATCCTGGGGGCGGGCGCCACCCAGCATGAAGGAGGAGGTGCTGCCGATGCCGCCCGTGCGGCTCACCTGACCCGGGAAGACGGCCTGCAGGAGGTCGGAAAGGTTGCTCGCGCCGATGGTTTCGAGCTTTTCCGTCGTCACCACCGTCACAGGATTCGGGGTCTTCACCAGTTCAACGGGGCTGGCCTCAGCGGTCACGGTCACCGTGGCGCTGGCTTCAGCCTTGGTCTTGGGCGCCTCGCCTTCGTTGGCGGCGTTGGCTCCCATGAGCGTCGCCCCCAGGGCGAGCAGCAGTGCAATTCGGGTCTGGCCCATCTCATGCCTCCACGCATGGGTCCGTGGAGTGGAGGAAGGGGGCAGAAGCCGCCGTCCCTTCCCGCTCCCACGGCGGGTGTTGGGGAATGCTGGATCGGTCTCCGGGCTCGCACGCGACGGGTCCTTTTCAGGCCCCCTGAAACCTTCCCGGGATCGCAGTCCCAGTGGTTCCGGATTAGTCTCCCGGCTTGCGCCGAGGTGCATACCGTTGCGGGGCAGCACAGGTTTCGCACCTGTTTCCCGTTAACCAGCACGTGTTGTATGACCAGAATTCCACGAATCGGGTTCCAAGGCAAGGAAGGGGCTTGCCCTCTCGTCGGACTACATCTAAGCAGTCCCATGGGTAGACTTTCGATTCTGGGAGGGACGACATGCAGCGGATTCTGGGCGCCGAGCCTTTCCTGATCGCCGATGGTGCCATGGGTACCTACTTCACCCAGCTCACGGGGGAGGACAGCGGCGCCGTGGAGAGGGCGAACCTGGACCGCCCGGAACTGATCCAGGGCATCCACGCCGAGTACATCGCCGCCGGTGCCCGCCTCATCCGCACCAACACCTTCGGAGCCAGCAGTCTCGCCCTCGGGTGCTCCCGGGACGAGGCTGCTCGCATCCTCCGGGCCGGGGTGGCGATCGCCCGCCGGGCCGCCCAGGGGACCGGGGTGCTGGTGGCGGCCAGCGTGGGCCCCATCCCGGAGTTGAGCCTGGACGGGGGGCCAGTGGACACGCAGGCGGAATACCGCTTCATGGTGGACACCCTCCTGGAAGAGGGTGTGGAGCACTTCGTATTCGAGACCTTCAGCAGCCTGGAGCCCCTCAAGGAAGTCACGGCCTACCTTCGGAAACGCTGCCCGCAGGTCTTCGTCCTGGCCCAGTTCGCCACGACGCCCGAAGGCCTGAGCCGCAAGGGCGTCCCCAACGAGCGGCTGATCCTCGAGCTGAAGGCCCTCGGCACCCTTGATGCCTACGGCTTCAACTGCGGGATCGGGCCCACCCACCTCCTGAGGACCCTGCAGCGGCTGGATCTGGGGGAGGACCTGGTCTCGGTCATGCCCAATGCCGGTTACCCCGAACTGGTCAACGAGCGCACCATCTACCACCCCAATCCCGCGTACTTCGCCGAACGGATGAGGGATATCCACCGCCTCGGGGCCCGGATCCTCGGCGGTTGCTGCGGGTCTACCCCCGCCCATATCCGGGCCCTGGCGGAACTGATGGGTCGCGCTCCGGTGGAACGGGTGGCCTTCCGGGGCGCCGAGATCCAGGTAGCCAAGCCCGCCGCCGCTTCCAATGCCTTCGCGGAAAAGCTCCAGCGTGGCGACTTCGTGGTGGCGGTGGAGCTGGACCCCCCCTTCGATACCGATGCCAGCAAGCTTATGGAGGGGGCCCGGCGCTGCCGGGAGGTGGGTGTGGACCTCCTGACCATCGCCGATTCCCCAATGGCCCGGGCCCGGGTGGATTCCCTCGCCATGGCCGCCAAGGTACAGCGGGAGGTGGGCATCCAGACCATGCCCCATGTCTGCTGCCGGGACAAGAATCTGAACGCCCTCAAGTCCGGCTTCCTGGCGGGGCACATTGAGGGACTCCGCAACCTGCTGGCGGTGACGGGGGATGCCATCCCGGCGGGGGACCGGGCGGAGATCAAGGCCGTCTTCAACCTCAACTCCTTTCGGCTCATCGAATTCCTGGCCGAACTCAACCGGGGTCCATTCCAAGGGGATCCCTTCCTCATCGGGGGGGCCCTCAACCTGAACGCGGCCAACCGGGACGCCGAAGTCGCCCGCATGGCCACCAAGGCCGCCCGGGGGGCCACCTTCTTCCTGACCCAGCCCATCTATTCCCAGGAGGTGGTCGACTATCTGGCGGTCATGCCCAGGCCCGAAGGGGTCCGGATCCTCGGAGGCATCCTGCCCCTGGTGAGCTACCGCAATGCCCAGTTCCTGAACAATGAGATGCCCGGCATCCAGGTCCCCCAGGCCTCCATCGAGCGTTTCCATCCGGATATGCCGAAGGAGGAGGCGGAGGCCGTCGGAGTCGAGTTGGCGGTGGAGACCGCCCGGCGGCTCAGGCCCCACGTGGACGGATTCTACTTCATGACCCCCTTCAACCGGGTCGGGATGATCGCAAGGATCCTGGAAGGATGCCGATAACCGCCAAAGTTGTCACGGCAACCCAAAGCTTCGATTTCCCTTTTCCATCCTGCAGCGGTACTCCTTAGTCTGGAAACTCAACCGACCAGGGAGAAGGTGATGTCGCTTGCCAGTAAAGAAGCCAAGTGGGTCTATGCCATCTGCATGGTGACCTCCTTTCTTGTGCCATTTATGATTAGCTCATTAAACCTGGCGATGCCATCCATTGGCCTCGCCTTCCATGGCAGCCAGTACCTGCTCAACTGGGTCGCGGCCTCCTTCCTCCTGGTGACCGGGTCCCTGCTGCTGCCCATGGGCAAGCTGGCGGATCTGACGGGGCGGGTCAGGATCTTCAAACTGGGACTCACCTTTTTCCTCATCGGTTCGGTCGCTTCTGTCCTCGCGCCGACGATCCTTTGGCTCATCGCCTTCAGGGTCGTGCAGGGTATCGGGGCCTCAATGATCTTTTCCACCGCCGTGGCCCTGCTGACCGTGGTCGTGCCTCCCCAGGAGCGGGGAAAGGCCATGGGGATCAATGTGGGCATCGTCTATTTTGCCTACTCCGCAGGCCCGATCCTGGGAGGTGCGATCTGCAGCTGGTTCGGGTGGCAGGGGATCTTTGTCTTCCTGGCGATCATCGCCCTGGCGGTATTGGTCATGACGCTTCTGAAACTCCATGGGCCCTGGACCAGGCCCGGCTTCTCCCAGATGGACCCCCTCGGGAGCCTGCTTTGCATCCTGGGCCTGGTGTTCTTCCTCTATGGGTCCAGCAGTCTTTCGCTGTCTTCGGCCTATTGGGGCCTCACATTTCTCGGGTTGGCCCTCCTGGTGGCCTTTGTGGTCCATGAGGCAAAGGCGGCCCACCCCATCCTCCCCATCAGCCTCTTTACGCACAACCGGGTCTTCGCCTTCTCGAACCTCTCGTCGGTGATCAATTACAGCTCCATCTTCGCCATGCCCTTCCTGCTCAGCTTCTACCTGCAGACGGTTCGCGGGGTGCCCCTGCGTTCTGCGGGGGGAATCCTCCTGGTGCAGCCTGTGGTGATGGCGATCCTCTCGCCCATCGTCGGCAAGCTATCGGACCGCATCGAACCCAGGATCCTCTCCTCCCTCGGCATGGGGGTCAACACCGCGGGCCTCCTGATCTTCGTGTTCCTCGGGGAGGGCTCCGGCCTGGCTTTGATCATGGCCAACCTAGCCTTCATCGGCCTGGGTTATGCCCTCTTCTCCGCACCCAACACCAACGCCATCATGGGCTCGGTGGATCGCAACCAGTACGGTGTCGCCTCCTCGGCCATGGGCACGGCCCGGGTGGTGGGCCAGGCCTTGAGCATGGCGATCGTCTCCCTGATCACCACGCACTTCGTGGGCGCCCGGACCGTGGGAAGCGCAGGCTACTCTGGGCACTTCCTGCTGGGGATGAAGGCCAGCTTTATTGTTTTCGCCATCCTGAATTTTGTCGGTGTCTTCGCCTCCCTGGCCCGGGGGGCCGCGCGGAAGGCAATGCCCCTCGCTGTCTGAGTCATACCTCTATAGACGAGGCTCCTGTTGCAGCGTAGCGTTATAGATCCGGCATATACGGATCTCGTACTGGGGTGCAGGGCATGAAGAAGCGCTGGTGGATTCTTGGAGCCGCGGCTCTCGCGGTGGTAGTGGGGGCTGTGCTGGTGCGCGCCCATGGGAAGGACAAGGGGGGCGAGCAGGCTTCGCCCTTCCGCCTCTCCAAGGTCCAGGCTGAGGACCTCCAGGTGAGTGTCCGCGAGGTGGGCGTGGTGGATCCCGTCAGCAAGGTGGACGTGAAGGCCTCCGTATCCGGACGCATCGTGGGTCTCAAAGTGCGGGAGGGGGACCAGGTGCAGGCCGGTTCCGTCATGGCCGAGGTCGAACCCGATGTGAACCAGGCCCAGAGCCTGTCGGATGTGCAGGGCAGCGTTGCCCAGGCCCGACTCAGCTTCCACAACGCCGATAAGGACTTTCAGCAGCAGGCCGCCCTCTTTAAAGAAGGGCTGATCTCCGAGCAGGCCTACCGGGGTGCCAAAACCACCCGCGATCTCGCCCAGGAAAACTACAAGGCTGCCCAGACCCGCTACCAGATCGTCGAGGACCGGGGCATCCCCATCAGCGGCAACGCCAGCACCCAGCGGGCCCGGGTCACCAGCCCCATGAATGGCGTGGTCATCAAGAAGGGCGTGGAGCTGGGCGACACCATCACCAGTGGTGTGAACAGCTACAGTGCGGGCACCGTGGTCTTCACGGTGGCGGATCTGGCCTCCCTCATCATCCGCGTGAACCTCAACGAGGTGGATATCGCCAAGGTCAAAGTGGGCCAGGAGGTCCGCGTCAGTCTGGATGCCTATCCCCAGAAGACCTTCACGGGCAAGGTGCGCTTTGTGGCCCCGGCCGCCAAGGTGGTGGAAAAGATCAAGGTCTTCGAGGTCGAAGTGGCCCTGGACACTCTCGCCGAGGCCTTCCGGACCGGCATGAGCGCCAATGTTGAGATTCTGGGGGAGCGCCGCAGCAAGGTCCTCTCTGTGCCCCTGGAGGCGCTGCAGCGCAAGGACGGGCAGCCGGTGGTCTACCGCCTGAAGCCGGGTATCAGCAAGCAGGCCACGGACCTGGCCAAGGCCGGGCTCCAGGGCAGGGGCAAGTTTGTGTGGCTGGCGGATCACTGGAAGGACTACTTTGAGGTGGTGCCGGTGAAAGCCGGGGTGGCGACCCTGGAGCGGGTGGAGATCCTGGAAGGCCTCAAGGCCGAGGATCAGGTCTGCCTGGAGGACCCGACCCGCAAGAAGGTGGAAAAGGATGAGGACAACATCTGATGTCCCCGGTCATCCAAACCCAGCGCATCACCAAGGTCTATGGCAGCAACAGCAACGCGGTCCATGCCCTGCGGGGGATCGACCTGGAGGTGGCGCGGGGGGAGTTCCTGGCCCTCATCGGGCCGTCGGGTTCCGGGAAATCCACCCTCATGGCCATCCTGGGCTGCCTGGACCGCCCCACGGATGGGATCTACAAGCTGGACGGCGTTGAGGTCCAGGGTCTCTCGGGAGCGGAACTGGCGGCCATCCGGAACCTCAAGGTGGGTTTCGTCTTCCAGGCCTACAACCTCCTGCCCAAGGCCACCGTGCTCCGGAATGTCGAGCTGCCCATGCTCTACGCCGGGGTGGGGCGGCGGGAACGGAAGGAGCGGGCCTTGACGCTCCTGGAGCGCGTCGGGCTCCTGGACAAGGCCCAGAAGCTGCCGGGGGAACTCTCCGGGGGCCAGAAACAGCGCGTTTCCGTGGCCCGGGCCCTGGCCAACAACCCGGCCATCCTCCTGGCGGATGAACCCACGGGCGCCCTGGATTCCAAGACCGGCTCCGAGATCCTGGAGCTCTTCCGGGAGCTCAACCGCCAGGGCAATACCGTCATCCTGGTGACCCACGATCAGGGCATCGCCCAGCAGGCGGCGCGCCGGGTCGTGATCCGGGATGGCGAAATGGCCGAGGGGGCCTGATGCTCAGCGGGGCCTTCCGTCAGCGTTTGGAGGAAGCCTGGGTCGAAATCCGGGAGAACCTGGGGCGCTCTGTGCTCCAGGCCATTGGCGTGGTGCTGGGCGTGGCCTCGGTGCTGGGGGGATTCTCCATTTCCGACTCCATGCGACGGCGTTCCGATGATCTTTACGTCAAGATCGGCGGGCTCGACAAGCTGAACATCCAGCCCAACGCCAGTGTGAAGGAAGGCAACATCGGCGCCCTTCAGGCGGCCAACCGGGGACTGACCCACAAGGATGCGGTGGACGGGACCCGACTCGGTGGCGAAGGCATCCTGGCCACCGCCAGCCGGAAGAATATCAAGGCCCGGGTGCGCTCTCCCTGGGCGGACCAGGACCGCCAGGTCGTCGGGGCCGGTGCGGACTGGATGCCCCTGGAGGGCTTCGAGATCGAATATGGGCGGGCCTTCTCCTCCGCGGATCTCGCCCAGGCCGCTCCCGTGGCCCTTCTGGGTTCCCAGGCCGCCGCTACCTTCTTTCCCAGCGGGGAGGTGGTGGGCCAGACCCTGCGGGTGGGAGATGTGCCCACCACGGTCATCGGCGTCTTCAAGGAACGGGTCTTCCGCTTCCAGGAAAAGGGCGAGAATGTCTTCGCCTGGCGCAACCGCTTCATCGTCCTTCCTGCCCTCCTGGTGCAGCGGCGGATGCAGGGGGATGCCTTCGAGAAGGTGGACCGGGTGACTTTCAAGATCCCCAACCTCCAGGCCATGGCGGACTTCACCGGCGGTCTGAACTCCCTGGTCAAGGCCAACCATCGATTGCAGGAGGACTTCCGCCTGGATGATGTGGCGGCCCGGATACGCCGTGCCCGCAGCCAGGGGCAGGTCTACAACCTGGTCTTCATGCTCTCCGGGGTCCTGGCCCTCCTGGGGGGCGGTCTGGTCAATGTGAACATCCAGCTGGCCTCGCTGCGGGAACGCATCCACGACGTGGGCCTCAAGATGGCCATCGGAGCCTCGGGCCGGGAGGTCTTCAAGGGTTTCATGACCGAGGCCCTGCTGCTCACGGTGCTGGGTGGTGCCATGGGCATGGTGACGGGCGTGATCTTCTCCTGGATCATCACCGCCAGCCTCGACGTGCCCCTCTATATGCGGGCTTCCAGTTTCCTCTGGGCCTTCGTCCTGGCGGGAGCCTTCGGTTTCCTCTTCGCCCTCTATCCTGCCTTCAAGGCCAGCCGCCTCTCGCCCATGGAGGCGCTCCGCTATGAATAGGGTGTTGCGGCGTCTCGCCCTCGGCTGGGAGGTGGTCACCAGCAGCCTTCATGAGATCTGGGCCCACAAGACCCGCTCCCTGCTGACGCTCACGCTGCTCATGCTGGGGGTCTTCGCTCTGGTGGTCATGACCTCGGTGCTGGATGGCCTCGTGGACAAGGTGGGCACGGGCTTCGAGGGCATGAGCTGGGACGGCACGGTGGTTCTGGCCCCCAAGGAGGCGGTGACTTCCGAGGAGCAGCAGCGCTTCGTTATGAGCCCCGGGCTGCGCATGGAGGATGTGCCACGTCTCACTGCGCCCTATGACAAGGTCGCGGCTTTCATGCCCAGGGCCACCAAGCAGGTGAGTGTCAAGGTCGCGGGCGGGACAGAGCGGGTCTTTGTGGCGGGAATTACGCCGGAGTACCTGCCCACCATGAACCGCAAGATTTCCAGTGGCCGGGGGCTCACGGAGGACGACCAGCGGCGGCGCAGTGCCGTGGCGGTGCTGGGGGCCAGCATGGCTTCCAAGCTTATGGGAGGGGCCGACCCTGTCGGCAGGGATGTCAAGGTCGACGGCGTCCAGCTTCGGGTGGTGGGGGTGCTGGCGCCCCAGATGATCTTCAGTGAGGACACCTACATCGACTCCAACGGCATCCTGGTGCCCCTGGAAGCCTACATGGACCGCCTGGATCCCACTCATAAGCTCAGCCAGGTGGGGGTCAAGCTCAAGGCGATGCGTGACATCAAGGATGTCTCGGCCCTTATGCTGGGGCGCGCCAAGCAGGCTCACCACGGGATCGAGGACACGGAGATTTTGGACCTGGGGGCCGAGGCGGCCAAGGGATACCGCCAGTTCCAGTCCCAGATGCACGGCTGGCGGGTGGTGCTCCTGAGTCTGGCGGGCACCGTCCTCCTGGTCGGAGGCGTGGGGGTGCTCAGCGTCATGCTCATCTCCTTCTCGGAGCGCCGGTATGAAATCGGTCTGCGGAAGGCCCTGGGGGCTTCGGACCACCAGATCTTCCTGCAGTTCCTGCTGGAGGCGCTGGTGATGGCCTCCCTGGGGGCTTTTGCCGGGACCCTGGCGGGGGCTGCGGTCTGCCAGGCCCTTTCCGCGAACTTCCCCTTCGGTCTTCCGGTGAATTTCGTCGGCTTGGCTGTGGCGTGGATCGTGGCGCTCGTCCTGGCGCTGTTGTTCGGTCTTTACCCTGCCTTGCGGGCCATGCGCCTAAGCCCCATGGAAGCCATGCGTTAGGAGGTGCTGGCGATCGCTCTCTGGGAGCTTCCGCCCGGGTGTTCCAGGCTGCTGCGACAGGTCCGGCCCCTTGGGCGAACTTTTCTTCCGGGCTGACGGCGAATTGCATAGGTCTGGCTGTGGCATGGACCGTGGCGTTCGTCCCGGCACTTCTGTTCGGTCGGAATACCGTCCAATGGGACATGTGTATCATTTTCTTGAAAGCTGTGCATTAGTATAAAAGAGACGTGGTTGGCTGGATCCGTTATCGGCATTGCTGAATGGGATGGAATCTATTAGTGATCCTTATCTTGTGAACTCACTGGAGTTGCCTTATGCCTTTGTCTGGTGCATTACTTTGCGAGCGCCCTTGGGAAAAGAGCCTATATTGCTCATGGGTTGGCCCTTGTTTTTTCCTGATCGAGGTTGGGTGGAGCATGTCGAAAAGGGTGTTTTTCTACGAGTTGGACCTATAAATTGAATGGGCCTCATGAATTCGTGATTGCAATTTCTGCATACTTTGTCGCATTCTTCATACAGGAGGACTTCCTTTGAGACGCGCTGAATCCAGTCCCGAAAACCCCATTTCCCTTGACTCCCTGGGTGGCCGCATCAAGGCTGTTCGCGTGACATGGCGCTGGTCCCAGGAAGAGATGGCTGAGGCCCTGCGTGTGGACCAGGCCTCCATCTCCTTCTGGGAACGCGACAAGATCGTTCCCTCCGGGTCCGCCATGGTGGCCCTGGCCGCCCTTTTCCGCACCAGTGTTGACGCGCTGGAAAAGGGTGAGGGCTTTGTGGTGCCTGATCCCCCCTCCAAGATGGATCCCAATGCCAAGCCCACCCGGGGCGAGATCCCTCGTAGCGTCGCTCTGCCCCCCATCAAGGAAGACGATGTCATCTCCATCGTTGACCTCAAGGATGGTTCCTCCAAGAGCAAGCAGCTCTCCGAAGCCATGATGGTCCTGGTTCAGGGGGTCAAGGATGGCCGCCGCGTCTGGGTGGTGATGGAGTAACCCTCTGCTCCTGCTGCGAAGAAAAGCCCTGAATTTCAGGGCTTTTTCTGCTTAGGATAGGGTAGTCGGCGAGTCGGGTTTTTCGCGCATTTCCCAAGGATTGAATCTCGATGCCTCCCCCAGTCAAAAAGGCCGGATGTCCAGTGATCCAGGTGGTCGCCCGTGCCGCAGATGCGCTCTTTGTCCTGGCTCGCCATCCCGATGGCCTGACCCTGGCGGCCCTGGCCCAGATCATGGACCTGCCGCGTTCCACCGTGCAGCGCATTGTGAAAACGCTGGAAGAATCCAACCTGGTGATTGCTGCTTCGGCGAAAAGCGGCTTCAGGTTGGGGCCAGCGCTGACCCTCCTCGCGGACTCCGTGCGGCCCTTCGATCTCGTGAAGATGCTGCAGCCCTCTCTAGTCGGATTGGCTGGGGAGACCGGGGAGACCGTGGAGCTATCCATCCTTTCCCATGGCAGTGCCGTGGTGGTAGCCCAGATCCATGGAATCCATCCACTCCGGGTGATCAGCGCGGTGGGCAGTTCCCTTCCCCTGCACGCGACGGCAATCGGAAAAGCCATGCTGGCGGCGCTCCCCAGCCGGGACCTGGAGGCCCTCCGTCATCAGATCGTGCTGAATCCCCTGACCAAGAACACCCAGACGACCTGGGATGGCCTGGAACAAGAGTTTGCTTCGATCCGGGAGACCCAGGTCGCTTATGACCGGGAAGAGAACATCGTCGGGATCTGTTCCCTTGGTATGGCTCTGCGCGGCCATGACGGCGAGATGGCGGCCGTTTCCATCCTATCCCCTACCCGACGCTTCAAGGCCGATCACGAGAACCTGGCCAAAGCGCTCCGCAACTGCTGTGAGTCCTTTCAGCGCCGGATGTAGCGAACTATTTCAGTTCGCCCAGAAGCTGGTCCATCAGCATGCCCCATCGCCGTTCGAACTGCCGCTGGAACTGGGTGGTCAGGCCTTCGGCACTTCCCTCCTGGCACAGGGAAATGGGTGGGGCCTTGGCCAGGACCACACCTCCGGCGTCCGTGATCTGGGCCGAGGCCTCGATGCGATAGAGGATGGTGCCGACGAATTGGGGCTCGGCAAAGATGAGGGCCGGTCCCTGGGAGGGGCCGTTGAAGGTCAGTTCCAGCCGGAAATCTGCGCCAGCATCCCGGAGCTTGAGCCCCGTTTCGGTGATGCGGCTGCTGAGGAAGGCATCCAGGGCCGGAGGGAGGGTGATGTTGGGACGCAGAGCCATGGCGCACTTGGCGAGGTCAAGGGGCGGGAGCTCCTCCGCTTCCAGAGCGGCAAGACGCTTCTCCACCATGGTCCGTTCCGACTGAATCCGGTCTCCCATGGCCTCCAGGGCCAGGAGCGAGGCCAGTTCCGCCAGGCGGCTCAGATCGCCCTGAAGTCTGCGAAGGCGCCAACGGGCTGGACGGCTCCGCTCCCCCTCCAGGTTCCGGCGACTGTTCTCCAGGCCCCGAAGGCGCACCTGCAGCGAGGTTTCGGCCAGCCCCAGATCCAGAACCGCCAGGGCGTAGGCCGTGTGGCTTGAGGCGTCCACGTAGGTCTGTTCCACGGAAAGCCCCGGGAGATCCTCCGCCTGGGTGCCCACTTTGACCGTATCCCTGCTGCTTCGGTCTCCGTAGCCGTAGGAACGACCACCTGAGCCCAGCTGGGTGGTTCTGGCCGTGGTGCTGGTCTCGCCCTTTACGCTTACCCGAAGGCGAGCGATGACTTCGAGGCGGGCACGGTCCGAGGCCTGGGCCAGGGCCCGGCCTTCCGGGCTGCTCGGGCTAAGATCCGCCGTCCCCAGCGCATAGATCCGCCCTGGCCCGGTTGGCAGCTGTTCGATCCACCCCGGGCGCTGAATGGCCGTGGACGCCGCAGGATCGGCCAGGGCCAGCATGCAGGCGAAGAACGCGGAAAGGGTCACGACTGCCTCCAGAGCCCCATTATCTGATTTTCGGCTTTCGTGGGGAGACCATAAGGATCATGGCGTCACTGTCTGCTTCTCAAACGCAGGGCATTGAGAACGACCGTCAGGGAGCTGAGCCCCATGGCAGCCCCGGCCAGGGCGGGACCACCGAACCTGTCCAGGAGGTTGAAGGCTGCCAGGGGCACCAGGACCAGGTTGTAGCCAAAGGCCCAGGCCAGGTTCTGGCGAACGACCCTTCGGGTGCGACGGGCTAGGCGATGGGCCTGGAGCAGGGGCTCGAGGCCTTCCCGGAGGAGGTTCAGAGGCGCCGCGGCCTGGGTGGCTTCGAGTCCGGGAAGGGAGATCCCGGCATCGGCCTGGGCCAGGGCTGAGGCATCGTTGACCCCGTCCCCCACGAAGGCCACCACGGCTCCCGCTGCCTGAAGCTCCCGGATCCTGGCCTGCTTGTCTTCGGGCTTGCAGCCACCCCGGGCCTCCTCGATACCGAGCTGAACCCCCAGGCGCTTCGCTGCCTCCGGCCGGTCCCCGCTCAGGAGATGGATCCGCAGGCCCAGCTCCCTCATGGCTGCGAGCACCCGGGGTGTCTCGGGGCGGAGGGCGTCTTCCAGGAGGAGCAGGCCCAGTAGGCTGGAACCCTCGGCGAGACCCACGGCAACGCTGCCCTCGGGGATCGTAGGAAAGGGTGTGTTCAGAAAAGATTCGTTGCCAAGCCGCAGGCGACGGCCTTCCAGCAGCCCTTCCACTCCACCCCCGGGAAAGGCCCTGAAGTCCTGGACATCGGGCAGGGGAAGGGCGCGGGCACCATCCCGGATGCCACGGGCCAAGGGATGCTCCGAACCCAGCTCCAGGGCAGCGGCCAGTCTCAGGACCTCCTCCTGGGGGAGTCGGATGGCGAGGGTCTCTTTGAGGGTGGGGCGCCCCAGGGTCAGGGTGCCGGTCTTGTCGAAGACCAGATCGCTGACCTCCGCCAGGCGCTCCATGGCTTCGGCCCGACGGACCAGAAGGCCGCCCCTTGCCGCGCTCCCCAGGGCGGCTGCCATGGCCACCGGGGTTGCCAAGCCCAGAGCGCAGGGGCAGGCGATCACCAGGACCGTTACCGCTGGACGCCAGGCATGGAGGAGGCTGCCCGTGGCCAGCCACCAGCCCAGCAGGGTGAAGGCGGCGAGGAGCAGGATGGCGGGGACGAAAATCGCCGAGACCCGGTCCGCGACTTCCTGGATGGGGGCCCGGCTGCCCTGGGCTTCCGCCACCTGACGGGCCAGGCGCGCCAGCCAAGTGCCCTGGCCTACGCCCTGGACCTCGATCTCCAGGGCTCCCCCGTGGACCATAGCCCCCACCTGGACCCCATCTCCCGGCCCCTTGGGCACCGGGAGGGGTTCACCCGTAAGCAGGGCCTCCTCCACCTCCGCCCACCCCGACAGGACGGTGCCATCCACCGGGATGGCGGACCCCGGCCGGACCCTGACCCGGTCCCCGGGCATTAGGAGACGGGTTGGAACCTCTTCCTCCTGCCCGTCCTCACTGAGCCGGGAGGCCGTGGCAGGAGCCAGCTTCAACAGGGCCTCCAGGCTGTGGGTGGCCCGGTGCTTGGCCCTGGCTTCGAGGTATTTCCCCACCAGGAGGAAGGCCACCAGGGCTGCGGCCGTTTCAAAGGGCGGATGGGGACTTCCCCGCCATCCCTCGAAGAGGCCGAAGCCCCAACTCACCAGGGCCCCCAGGGCCACCAGGGTGTCCATGGTGGTCTCCAGCTTCAGGAGCTGGCCGAAGGCCCGCTTGAAGAAGGGCCATCCCGCTCCGAAGACCGCTCCGGCCGAGAGGAGGGCCTGAAGGGGCCAGGACAGGTGCAGGTGCATGCCAGGCAGCATGGGCAGCATGAGGGGCAGGGTCAGGCACCAGGCCAGGCAGAGGCGCAGCAGGGCGCCTCGGGTGGCCTCCGGTTCCGGTCCGGCGCTGGGGGGGACGAGACGGTAACCCCGGGCCTGCAGCACCTGGGCCAAAGCCTCAAGAGTGAGATCGGTCCCCTCCACCCGGGCCTCTTCCGTGGCCAGGTTCACCTGGGCCTGGGTCACCCCAGGTGCGGAAGCCAGGGCCTTCTCCACCCGTCGCACGCAACTGGCGCAGCTCATGCCCTCGACCCGGAAGCTCATGATGCTCATGCGGTATTCCCTTCCTGCCAAAAGATTCACTCTGGGGGGCTATCGGTATTTCAGGATTTCCATCAGTTCGGACACGATGAGGTCTTCGTCCCCCCGCTCGTGGGCTGTCACGACGTGGTTCTTGAGGTGGCTCTGGAGGACCTGGTCGCCGACCTTCCCCAGGGCGCCCCCCACGGCCTTGAGCTGTTTGAGGACATCCACGCAATAAACCTGGTCGGTCTCCAGCATCCGCAGCACGCCCTCCACGTGCCCTTTCACGGACAGCAGGCGACGGCGGACATCCTCCCGGACCTCGGTGTCCAGGTTGAGGCCCCGGCAGCAGGCCATCAGAGGGCCTCCTGGGAGGCCTCGTAGCCCTCCTCCACCACCGCGGCGATAAGGGCCGTGGGGTCCGCCAGGCCCGTCACCTGGGCGCTGCCGGACTTGAGATCCACCTCCGCGGCCTGGACGCCGGGCACTCCCAGCAGGGCCGTCTTCACGTGCTGGACGCAGTGGCCGCAAGTCATTCCTTCGATTTTGAGACGGATCATGGGGGATTCTCCTTATATCCCACCCCAGGGGGGGTGGGGTATAAGGATGGGCCCGCTCTCTCCCCTCGTCAATGGGGTGCACCCGCATTGAAATCCTTTTCGGGTGACTGGCATCCGGCCGCTTATCACTCCATGCTTGAGTCCATGGATACCCGTCCCGATGAAGCCACGGAGCAGACGAAGGATGAAGCGGCTCGGAAATCCCGGGCCCGCCTCAAGATCTTCTTCGGAGCCGCCCCGGGGGTCGGAAAGACCTACGCCATGCTCTCCGAAGCCCAGGGCTTGCTCATGGATGGTGTGGATGTGGTGGCGGGTTTCGTGGACACCCATGGGCGCCCCGAGGCGCAGGCTCTGACTGCTGGCCTGGAACTGCTTCCCCGCAAGCCCTATCCATACCGGGGGGCCTATCTCGAGGAATTCGATTTCGAGGCGGCCCTGGCCCGGCGCCCCAAGCTCATCCTGGTGGATGATCTCGCCCACACCAATGCCCCGGGTGCCCTCCATGCAAAGCGGTGGCAGGATGTCTGGGACCTCCTGGATGCGGGCATCGATGTCCACACCACCTTGAATGTGCAGCACCTGGAAAGCCTCCGGGATGTGGTGGCCCAGATCACGGGCGTGCTGGTGCGGGAGAACATTCCGGACAAGCTCCTGAGTCGGGCGGACCAGATCGAGTTGGTGGATATTCCCCCCGAGGAGCTTATTGAGCGTCTCAAGGAGGGCAAGGTCTACGTTCCGGAACAGGCCCGTCATGCCAATGACCGCTTCTTCCGACGGGGCAACCTGCTGGCCCTCCGGGAACTGGCCCTGCGGCGTACCGCCGAACAGGTGGATGCGGACATGCGCCGCTACATGACGGCCGAGGGGATCGGCAAGACCTGGGCTGCCGGCGAGCGGTTGATGGTCTGCGTCAGCTCCCGGCCCGAGTCCGCCCGCCTCATCCGTGCGGCCAAGCGCATGGCCGAATCCCTGGATGCCCCCTGGATCGTCGCCTATATCGAATCCCCCAGGTACCTGAGCTATTCGGAAGCCAGCCGGGTCCAGATCGAGGAACACCTGCGGCAGGCGGAGCGCCTGGGGGCCGAAACCGTAGTGCTCCAGGGAAGCCTAGCCCTGGCGGAGGATCTGGTAGCCCTGGCCCTCCGTCGCAATGTCACCAAGATCCTCGTGGGCAAGCCCTCCAAGCCTCGTTGGGTCGAGTTTTTCGCGGGTTCCCTCCTGAATGATCTGATCCGGGCCAGCGGTGCCATCGATATCCATGTCATCGCCGGAGAGGGGGAGACGGCTGGGACCAAGCCTGCGCGACGCAATGCCGGGCGCACGCCCCTCAGCCACTTCATGTGGAGCTTCGGGGTGGTGGCGGTGGCCACCGGCCTGGCGGTCCTCATGGCCCGGTACTTTGAACTGGCCGATGTGATCATGGTGTACATCCTGGCCATCCTGGTGGTGGCCTCCAGGGTGGGTCGCCTCCCCAGCCTCCTGGCCGCGATCCTGAGCGCCCTGGCTCTCGACTTCTTTATCGTCCCTCCCAAATATTCCCTGGTGGTCAGTGATCCCCGCCATGGCGCCACCTTCCTGGTGATGCTGGTGATGGGGGTCGTGATTGGAAACCTGACCGAACGGATCCGACAGCAGGCCAAGCTGGCCCGCTTCCGGGAGCAGCGCACTCTGGCCCTCTTCAAGCTCAGTGCGGATCTCGCGCGGAGCGGCAACTCGGCCCGCATGGTGTCCCAGGCCATCCGCAGCGTGGCGGCCCAGTTCCAGAGCCATGTCCTGATCTTCCTCCCGGATGCCCAGGGGCGCCTCAAGTGGCCCCCGGCCGATCTGGCCGCCAAGTTCCGTCCGGAGGAACTGGGGGTCGCCCAATGGGCCTTTGATCACCATGAAGTGGCGGGCCTGGAGACCGATACCCTGTCGAGTGCCCGGGCCCTCTACCTCCCCTTGACCGGGGCCAAGGGCCCTATCGGGGTCATGGGGGTTCTGCCGGAGGATGTCCCGCGCTGGACCGAGCCTGACCAGCGGCACCTCCTGGAAGCCTTCAGCAATCAGACGGCCTTGGCCCTGGAGCGCATCCTGCTGGCTGAACGTTCGGTGGAGAATCAGCGACAGGCGGATCGGGAGCACCTGCGCAACGCGCTCCTGTCCTCCGTATCCCACGACCTCCGCACTCCCCTGGGAGGGATCACCGGGGCCGCCAGCACCCTCCTGGAAGACGAAGGGCGGCTGACGAAGGAGAACCGGCGGGAGCTGTTGGAAACCATTCACGAAGAGGCCCAGCGCCTCCATCGTCTCGTGTCCAACCTGCTGGATGTGACCCGCATTGAATCCGGTGTCATGGAACTCCGGAAGGAGTGGGTGCCCGTGGAGGAGCTGGTGGGATCTGCCCTGGACAGCCTGGGCCCGGTTCTGGGTTCCCGGGAGGTCAGGCTGGTCTTTCCAAAGAACCTGCCCCTGGTTCCGGTGGACCCGATCCTTGCCGCCCAGGCGCTCATCAACCTGCTGGAGAATGCCCACAAGTATTCACCGCTGGAACAGCCCATCGAGGTCCGGGCCTGGGCCACGGAAAAGTCCGTGACCCTGGCGATTCTCGATCTGGGGCCGGGCATTCCCCCGGGTGAGGAGGAGCGGATCTTCGAGAAACTGGTGAGGCTCAATCAGCCGGGCTCCCGCCCCGGGGCTGGTCTGGGGCTGGCCATCTGCAAAGGGATCATGGACGCCCACGAGGGTCGCATCCAGGCCAGCAACCGCCCTGGGGGGGGTGCTCAGTTCCTCATGAGTCTTCCGCTGGCGGCTCAGCCGCCCCAGCCGCCGACGGAGGGGCCCGCCCATGCCTAACCTGATCCTGGTGGTGGACGATGAGCCGCAGATGGTGCGCTACCTGCGCGCCTCGCTTGGCACCCATGGCTACGATGTGGCTGAAGCCTGCACGGCCCGGGAAGCTGAGGAGGCCGTGGGCCTTCGGCGCCCGGATGTGATCCTGCTGGACCTGGGCCTCCCGGACAGGGATGGGCTGGCACTGACACGCACCCTGAGGGAGACCTGTTCCTCTCCCATCATCGTCATCAGCGCCCGGGGCCAGGAGGAGGACAAGATCCAGGCTCTGGATGCCGGGGCGGATGACTACCTGACCAAACCCTTTGGCACCGGCGAGCTGTTGGCCCGGATCCGGGTGGCACTGCGTCACAGGGTCCACGGCCAGGCTCCCGTCGAGGAACCCATCTTCGAGCTGGAGCAATGGCGACTCGACAGGGTTCGCCGGGAACTGACGGTGTCCGGCCAGCGGGTCCACCTCACGCCCAACGAATACAAGCTCCTGGCCACCCTGGTGGCCCATGCGGGCAAGGTGCTCACCCACACCCAGTTGCTCAAGGAAATCTGGGGCGATGTGGCCGGTGCCCAGCCCCATTACTTGCGGGTCTATATGGCTCAGCTCCGGCAGAAGCTGGAGCTGGAACCCGCAAGGCCCAAGCACCTCATTACGGAGCCCGGAGTGGGTTACCGCCTGAGACTTTAGTTGGAGTGAATTAATGTTTTATTGTGATGTATTACTTGGACTGCGGCTTGGTCTTTGAGGTATAGACCGGCAGCTTGGCCCGCCGCCAGGCTCGCATGCCTCCCCGCAGGGCATAAACCCAGGTGTGGCCTTCCCCGGCGATCAGGGGGAGGGCCAGATGGGAGAGCTCGTCGGTGTCGTCCACAAGGATAATGGCGTCCCGCTGCTGGGCATCCAGTTCGGAAAGCCGGGTCCGGAGTTCCGCCAAGGGGATGTTCATGGCTCCCCGGATGTGCCCCCCAGGGCCGTCATAGATCTCACGCGGGCGCAGATCCAGGATCCTTGGTGGGGAGCCCAGCATGAGGGCCTCCAACTGCAGGGGGGTCATGGTAGGGGCCTTGCGGGCCCTCATGTCCGAAGGCAATTCCCGCAGCTTGAGATAGAGAATGACCAGGACCACGATTCCTGTGAATCCCAGGGGGATCAGGAGGCCTGGGTGGAGCGAACCAGACTCCTCCCACCAGGGCTGTGCCTGGGCCAACAACGCCACCGATTGGTTCAACATCGTGCCTTCCTCATAAGAGTTTGGAGATCCTGAACCAATGATGGGAATTTTTTCACCTTTGCCAAGTGGCGCTTTCACGCCACCTGCCTTGTCAAGTCCTTACAGCTCTATCCCAAGGCGATCCAGGAGGGTGCGGAAGGGCTCGGGCAGGGCAGCCGCCACCGCGATCCGTTCGCCACTGCCCGGGTGGTCCAGGGAAAGCTTCCAGGCGTGGAGCATGGGGTGCTCGCATGTGATGGCGCGCTTCTCCTCGTCCTGCCAGCGGGTGGGCCCGCCATAAAGGGGGTCGCCCAGGATGGGGGCGCCTAAATGCCCGAGGTGGACCCGGATCTGGTGGGTGCGGCCCGTCAGGAGCTCGCATTCCACCAGGGCCAGACCAGCCACCCGGGCCAGAACCTTCACCCTGGTCTGGGCGGAGCGTCCGGACCCCGTGATGCACATCTTGAGGCGGTCCAGGCGATGGCGTCCGATGGGTTCGTCGATGAGGAAGCTCCCTAGTTCCGGCAGGCGGCGGGAGTTGCGGACCAGGGCCAGGTAGCGCTTGTCCACGGTGCGGGCCTTGAACTGGGCCTGGAGGGAAGCCTGGGCCTGGGCGTCCTTGGCGGTGACCAGGCAGCCGGTGGTGTAGCGATCCAGGCGGTGGACGAGGCCCGGCCACAGGGGCGCAGCTTCCTCGTCGTCATCTTCGGCCTCCTGGGTTGCCTGGAGGGCCAGGGCCTCTTTGTGGAGGCGCCCCAGGAGGGCATTGGCCACGGTGCCCGTGGGGTGGCCGGGTCCGGGATGGACGACGACCCCGGCGGGCTTGTCCAGGATCCAGATCCGCTCGTCCTCATAGAGGGTGGGCAGATCGAAGTCTTCCGGCAGCAGATGGACCCCGGGGGGCGTGATATCCGGGACCTCGGTCTCAACTTCATCCCCGGTCCGGAGCTTGGTGCCGCTCTTGGTGACGGGCTGTCCCTTCACGGCGACCTTGCCGGAACGGATCCAGAGGTCCCACTGGGAGCGGGGAATTTCGGGGAAGCGTTCGGTAAGGAAGCGGTCCAGTCGTGCGTAATCCTGTTCCAGGATGATCTTCAAGGCTCAAGCCTCCTTAGGGGCCGCGTTGCTGCGGTGGAACCAGAACCCGAGAACGATTCCGGCGAGAATGAAAAGGAGGGCAGTGACCCTTCCGGTGGAGAGTCCCGCAAACCAGACCCCGCGGTCGAGATCCCCGCGCCAAGTCTCCATGAGGGCCCGTCCCAGGCCTTCCAGGATGAAGTAGGAGGCCAGGACCTGTCCCTTGAAGCGGCGATGCTTGCGGATCAGCAGGAGCAGGGCCATCACCACGAGATTCATGCAAAAGGTGTAGAGCTGGACGGGGTGCAAGGGCAGGCCCAGGGGAGTGCCCGAGAGCAGGCTGGCGTCATGGCTGGTGAAGATCACGGACAGCGGTCCGTGGGATTCACTCCCGTAGCAGCAGCCGGCAGAGAAGCAGCCCAGGCGCCCGATGGCCTGGCCCAGGGACGCGGCGGGAGCGCAGGCGTCCAGAGTGAGGGGGAGGTTCAGTTTGAGCTTCCGGGCCCGCCAGAAGAGGGCGATGGCTCCGGCGATGATGCCGCCGTGGACCGCGCCCCCCGCCCGCAGGGTGTCCAGGCTGAAGGCGTCCGCCAGCCTCGCGCCGCCGGATACGTCTACGACCACCATGAGGACCTTGGCTCCCACCACGCCAGCCAGCAGCATGGTGATGCTGAGATCCACGAGGGCATCCCCTGGAAGCCCGTCCATGCGTCCCTGCCGCTTGGCCAGGGCCAGGGCGGAGAAGAAGGCGATGACCAGGATGAGGCCATAGGTCCCGATGGGAAAGTTGCCGATGCGGAAGAGAATGGGGTGCATGAAGCTCCTCGTGAGGTTTCATTGTAGTTGGTATGGAGGCAGGCATGAGTCCGGCGCATAGAGTCTTCGAAGATGAGTTCTTCACCATCGATGGGGCGGACTACTGCGCCATCCCCGGGTACCTGATCCTGCGGGCCAAGAGTGGCGCCACTTCCATCGGCGAATTCTCCCCGGAGGAGGCGGGCCGCTACGGCCAGCTCTATGCCAGAACCGTGAAGGCCATCGAGGAGGTCGCCGGGGCGGACCGGGTCTACACCCTGGTCTTCGCCGAAATGGATCGGCGCTTCCATGTTCACCTCTTCCCCCGCACCCGGTGGATGCTCCTGGACTACTGGGAGCAGCATGGAGAATGCCAGGCTGGCCCGGCCAACGGGCCGCTGCTCTTCGAATGGGCGCGGACCACCTACTTGGACCCCGAAGCACTACCCGCCCAGGCGCCTACCGTCGGGGAGATCCTGACGCGGCTCCGGGCCGCGCTATCCTGAAGGGCCACGGAGTTTCCATGTCCTACACCCGCCGTTCCGAGTTCCTGCCCTTTACCCGCCCCATGGTGGGCCAGGAGGAGATCGAGGAGATCATCGACTCCATTCAGTCGGGCTGGATCACCACCGGGCCCAAGGCTGCCCGCTTTGAGGAGGAACTCAAGGCCTACAACGGCGTGCCCCACTGCTTCGCCATGAACAGCGCCACCACCGGCCAGGAGATCTCCATGCAGGTGCTGGGGCTCCAGCCCGGCGACGAGGTCATCACCACTTCCCTCACCTGGGTTTCCACCCTGTCGACCGTCATCCTCCAGGGGGGTATCCCCGTGCTGGTGGACATCGACCCCAAGACGCTCAACCTCGACCCGGCCAAGCTCGAGGCGGCCATCACGCCTCGCACCAAGGGCATCATCCCGGTGCACCTCACGGGGCTGCCCTGTCCCATGGATGAGATCTGGGCCATTGCCGAGAAGCACGGACTCTGGGTGGTGGAGGACGCCGCCCAGGCCATGGGTGCGCATTACAAGGGTCGGAAGATCGGCAGCGACCCCCGTTCCGTCATGACCGCGTACAGCTTCCATCCCAACAAGAACATGACCACCGGCGAGGGAGGGGCCCTGGCCTTCCACGATGCCGCCTATGCGCCGCGTATCCAGCGCCTGCGCTTCCATGGCATCGAGCGGGACGCCTGGAAGCGGGCCAGCAAGGAGGGCAGCCCCCACATCGACGTGGTGGAGCCCGCCCGCAAGGCCAACTTCATGGATCTCCAGGCCGCCATGGGGCTCCACCAGATCAAGAAGCTGGACGGCTTCAACGCTCGCCGGGGCCAGCTCTTCAATCGCTACCTGGAGCTTTTCAAGGACGTGGAGGAGCTGGTGATGCCCTGGGAGGGCGATGAGGCCCACGCCCATTGCTATCACCTCTTCGTGGCCCGTATCCGGCCCGAGAAGGCGGGCATGGACCGGGACGCCTTCGTGGCCGCCCTCAAGGAGGAGAACATCGGCACGGGCATCCACTACAAGCCCACCCACCAGCACAGCTACTACCAGGACTTCTACGCCCGGCACCCCCACGCCCTTCCCAAGGACGGTCTGCCCCACACGGACTGGAGTGGTGAGCGGCTCCTTTCTCTGCCCCTGTGGCCGGGGCTGAAGGAGGAGGATCAGGACCAGGTGGTGGCGGCCATCAAAAAGGTGCTGGCAAAGGGCTGAAACGGCCTTGATCCATGAAAATGGCCACCTCAGTGGGTGGCCATTTTCATGGAGATTGGAGCCTTAAACGATCGACATGGCCGCCGTGTAGCCCTGCTGAATGGCTTCCCCGACCTTGGCGGCCTTGAGGCAGTCGCCGATCTCGAAGACCGGGATCCCGCCGGCGGCTTCGCCCAGGGCCTTGGCGGCCTCGGTGCGGGCCCTGTAGCCCAGACCAATGACAACGGTGTCGGCGGAGAGGAAGCTCTCCTTCCCCTCGGCGTCCACGACGAGGACGCCATCGTCCTGGATGGCCTTGCACTGGGTCTTGACCATGGAACGGATGCCCACCTCATCCATCTTGTCCAGGAGGGCGGTGCGGTGAATGCCGATGGCTTCATTCACCAGGCGCTCCAGCATCTCGATGACCACCACTTCGTGGCCCTTCTTGACCAGCTCCAGGCCCACTTCGCAGCCCACCAGGCCGCCACCCACCATCACCACCTTCTTCCCGATCTGGGTGTCTGGCAGGAAGTAGGTGTCGAAGGCTTTCACGGCCTTCTCGATGCCGGGGATGGGGGGCATGGCGGGATCGGCGCCGATGGCGAGGATCAGGGCTTCGGGGGCGAATTCCTTGATCGTGGCAGGCGTGACCTGGGTATTGAGGGTGACGGTGATGGGGCGCTTGCTGACTTCCCGCACCAGGAGTTCCTTGAACTGGAAGAGGTCCTGCTTGTAGAAGTCGCAGTCCGTCAGGCGCAGGGTGCCGCCCAGGCGCTCGGAGTTGTCGATCAGGGTCACCTTGTGGCCGCGGTCGCAGGCGTCGATGGCCGCCTGCATGCCGCCGGGGCCGCCGCCCACGATGAGGACCCTGCGGGAGCCCGTGGGCTTGGGCATGTCTTCGGGCAGCACCTTGTGGTGGGAGAATGAGTTCACGTTATAGGGGTTGATGGTGCAGGAGCCCAGGCCCGGGAAATGGCGGCCCGGAGGGTCGGTCCTGTGCTCGCCGGAGGGGCCGGGGTAGCAGATGCAGCAGCGCAGGCAGGCGCGGATCTCATCACCCTTCCCGGCGGCGGCCTTGTTGGCGAAGGCGGGGTCGGCGATCATCTGGCGGCCCATGGAGACGATATCGGCCTTGCCCTCGGCGATGACCCGCTCGGCGTCCTCGGCGGTGGTGATGCCACCCACGACAGCCACGGGGATGCTGACGGCCTGCTTCACGGCGGCGGCGTAGTCCGCGTTCAAGGCGTGGGGGCGGAAGATGGTGGAGAACTCGTTGGAGCGGGCGGGGCTATAGTAGTGGCCGGCGGAGATGTGGATCAGATCCACCAGTCCGGTCCCTTCAAGCAGCCTGCAGAAGCCCACGGTGTCTTCCAGGGTGATGCCCCCGGGGAGGTTCTCCTGGCCGCTGAGGCGGATCTCGATGAGGAAGTCCTGGCCGCAGCGCTCCCGGATGGCCTTGAGGATCTGCAGGGGGAAGCGGCCCCGGTTCTCGATGCTGCCGCCGAACTCGTCTGTGCGGGTGTTGTTCCGGGGGGAGAGGAACTGGCCGATCATCCAGCCGTGGCCGCAGTGGACGAAGACGCCGTCGAAACCCGCGGCCTGCATGAAGGCGGCGGACTCGGCAAAGTCCTGGGCGACCTTGGCCATGCTCTCGGCATCGAAGGCGCGGACGGGGGTGCCATCGGGCTTGGTGTAGGCCACGGGTCCCAGGGGCTGGATGCCGTCCTCCAGGAGGGGCTTCTCGATGCCGAAGTGGGAGAGTTCGGCCACCGCAACGGCGCCGTGTTTCTTGATGACCTGGGCGTTCTTCTGGAAGATGGCGAAGGCCGGGGAGCTGAAGTCCTTGTAGTCCACCTTGAGGCTGATCATCTTGCCCTCGCCCGCCACGATGGGGCGCAGGGAGTCGTCGAAGTTGACGGAGATCTCGCCGTTCACGACGGCGGCGCAACCTCCCTTGGCCCGATCCTCCTGCATCCGCAGGATCTTGTCGGTCAGGAAGGGAACCAGGGCCAGGCTGGAGAAGATGGTCGGGGCGCCCTCGATGCGGTTCCGGTAGGTGAACTTGCCGACCTTGATGGGACTGTTGAGGTGGGGATAGGATGTCACAGGCATACTCCTTCTGGATTGGGGCATATCGAGGTTTATTTATTGAAATTGAGCGATCTGGCCCAGACGCCACTGATGGCTTTCTGATGGCAACTGCTCTGTCCAATGCCGCCAATTTCGTATGAACTCCATTCAGGGTAATGGGTTCCGCGAATTTGAAAAATAATTAAAACTTTTGCCAGAGCGGACGAAAAATTTTACAGATCGGCGGCTATCCTTGAGGGCCGGTCTTGGTTCGAGGGGATCAAAGGGTGGATACGCGACAGCTCAGATGCTTCTTTGGGGTCGCGGAACACCTGAGTTTCACCAAGGCGGCCAAGGAGCTCGGGCTGACCCATTCCGCGGTGGGCTACCAAGTGGCGGCCCTGGAGAGCGAGATCGGCACCAGGCTATTCGACCGTAACTCCCGCTCCGTCAGGCTGACAGCGGCTGGAGAACACTTCCTCCGGCAGATCAAGCCGATCCTCGCAAGCTATGGCGGGCTGCTCCAAAGCACCCGGAGCATTGGGCTGGGGGCTTCCGGTGAGCTCCGTATCGGCTTTCTGGGGGGCTACGAAGAGCGGATTCTGCCCCTCTTCATGAAGCGCTTCAAGCGTGAATGCCCGGGGATCAAGGTTCTGATTGCCCACTACTCCCTCAAAGATTTGCGGGCGCAGCTCGTGGAAGGCACCCTGGACGTGGTCTTCACCCACGCCCGGGCCGTGGCCGACCTTCCGGGCCTCAAGGCGGTCCAGCTTTTTGAGGCGCCCATCGGCGTCATTATGGGGAACGATCACCCCAAGGTGGGGCGATCCCTCAGGCTCGAGGACCTCGCTGAGGAGGCCTTCGTGGAACCCGCAGCCAGTCTCGCGCCCCCCTCGCTGACCACGCACCAGGAGTTCTGGGCGAGGTTGGGGGGGCAGGCCCACGTGGTGCAGCGTCCTCAGGATTTCGGCACGCTGTTCATGCTGGTGGAGTCGGGTGTCGGGCTTTCGCTGCTGCCCCGGTACATGTTCGATCAGAACGCCCATCCGAACCTGGTCTTCAAAGAGATTGAGGACTGGAAGCGGACCCTAAAGGGGTGCATCGCCTGGAATCCTGAAACCGGGAATGCGGCGATCCCGCTGTTCCTGAAGAGCCTGGGCATCCACCCTGAAGCCTCCCCGGTGGTGGCGCTTTCCTGAACTGGCTGTCTCCAGCCAGAAGCCGCGGCCTCCCAGGGGAAGGCCGCGGCTTCTCGCATTGTGGAACTTAGGTTCAGACGATCATCTTCCCGCCGAATTCAGCATAGATGCGGGGCAGGAAGTGCTTGAATCGGGTGAATTCCTTCACGTTGTGCCGGGCCAGGCCCTGGACGGCGACCTGGGGTACCGCCACGCCGGGGGGCAGGGTGCACTCGGGGACGCCGTTGGAAAGGCGGTAGCCCAGCCAGAAGCGGGTGCGGTGCTCCAGGCCCTCGGGAGTGTCGCGGAAGATGTGGCACATCATGGCGGGGGCCGTGATGGACTCATCGTTCTTGTCGACCGTGACGGCCCAGCCCTGGCCACCGGCGAAGGTGGAGACGAAGGGCTGCTTGAAGCGGGTCATGTCGAAGCCGTAGTCCTTGGGGGAGAAGAAGCTGATGGTGATGTTCTCCATGCCGCAGTCGCAGTTCTCGGTGACGTGGTGCACCACGCCCCAGTTGCGCTCGGACATGGGAATGCTCTCATCCAGGATCCGCTTGCGGCCCTCGGGGCTCAGGTGGATGCCGCCGTGCTGGGGGGGATACCAGATGCGGTAGCGGAGATCCTCCAGGGGGTGCCAGGCAAACCACCAGTCGATCATCTCGGCGGTGACGCCGGGGTAGACGATCTTGTTGGCAATGAAACCGGCGCCGTTGGCCAGATTGCACCAGCCGATCTCCACGTCGAGGTAGCCTGGGTTGAGCAGATCGTTCATCTGCTCAGGGTAGAGGGCCTTGGCGGGGTCGCAGGGCTTTTCCATCATGGCGTAGTGGGCAGGGTCGGGCTGGGGGATCTCTTCGTAGTAATACTTGGCGAAGGGGCGGGCCTTCTCTTCGGGGCTGAGGTCCGGCTGCTGGGCCTTGGCCTTGGTGGTGGGGTACCACTCTTTGTAGGTGTACTGCTTGGTTTCGGGCGTGGACATGTGGGCTCCTTGTCGTTCGATGGGCTCAGCTCAGGGGCGTATCGCGGATGATCACGATCTGCTTGGTATAGAGATAGAAGGACTTGGACCAGTTGGCGAACTTGGGGCCTGCGCTGTTCTGCATGGCTTCCACATACTGGCGGAATGCGCCCACCTGCTCCATGGTGTCGAACCAGTGGGTGACCACTAGGTCGTAGACCGGGGGATCGACCATCTTGAAGTGCTTGCGGGCGGCGCCGTCGTTGTCGTTGGCGCGGCAGCGCCAGTTGGCCTGGACCCGGCGGGCCTGTTCCTTGTAGTAGGGGGCCTTCTCCACGGCCTCCTCGTGGGCCATGCGCCAATATTTCTTGTAGTCCTCGGGATAGACATCCTCGTCCCGCATGATGTATTGCAGGACCTTCATGGCGCCCACGCCCTTGACGATGCCCAGGCCCGGGTTGAACGTGGTCAGGGGGGTGGGGACAGGAATCTCCTCCTCCTCAGCCATGACGATGATGTTGGTGCTTTCGTTGGCGAAGAACTTGCCGTCCTGGGAAGCGGCGGAGGGAACGGCAGGCTCCAGAGTCTCCATCATTTCGCGGAAATTCTTGAAGCTGATCTCCACCACGGCATCGCGATCCACAACCTTGTTCTGGTGGTCGGCATCACTCAGGAGGCCGAAGGCACCGTCGATGACGTGGTTCTGGACGTAGGAGTCGATCTTGAAACGCTCCTGGCGGGCAATGGTGCCGTGATAGAACTCGATGTAGCGCTGGTACTCGGCCCGGGTGAGGCCGGGGCGCTTGCGGGATGCGGCCATCAACTTGATAGGCACGGTTCACCTCCTGGGGTGGGTTGGCAGATGGCCCGGGGGCCATGGGTGGAATGCGTCGCTCACGAGTGGCCAAGCAAAGCCTACCCCCGGCTAAGGGGTGCTATCTGATCGGCTTTGGGGACTGGCCCAATGGGCAATGGTGTGATTAGACCCTAAACCTGTCTCCGGCAAGAGACTAATGGTTTCTGGCAATGATACCCATCGGTTTTGTTGATGATTTTAAGTAATTTTAGGCTAGCAATATACGAGAAGGCCCCTTACCCCATGGGGGCAAAGGGCCTTCTCGTCAGGCGTGGAGCCTACTTCTTGGGTTTGGCCGGGGTTCTGGCAGGCCTGCCCTCAGAGGGCTTGCGAGGGGAACGCTTGGGTTCCGCTTCGCCTGGGCGAGCGGGGCGGGGGCGTCCGAAAGAAGTCCTTGGCTTGGATGAAGCGTCGGCTCGCTCACGTCGGGGTTCCGCAGGGCGGTCCCCCTTAGGGGCCGTGTACCGCTCGGCCCGGTCCACCCGGGCCTCTTTCCGTTCCCGGGTGATCTTGGGCTTGAAGATGCCTTCCTCGCCTTTGACCCCGGCCTCGGCCCGCACAACCCGATGGATATTTCTCAGGGCCTTCAAGGCCTTTTCCATATCGCTGGGAATGGGGGCGGTGACGGTGACGCTTTCGTCGGTGACGGGATGGCGGATCCCAAGCAGCTCGGCGTGCAGGGCCTGGCGGTCGATGAGGGGGCTGGGTTCGCCGTAGACCTGGTCCCCCAGGATGGGGAAGCCCCGGTCCGCGAACTGGACGCGGATCTGGTTGCGTCGCCCGGTCTCCAGGCGGACTTCCACGACGGTGTAGCCCGGGAGCCGCTCCAGGACGCGATAGTGGGTGATGGCGTGCTTGGCGCCCTTGGTCTCGCCCTTCTTGGGCTGGACGACGGACATCTTGAGGCTCTTGCTGTGCTCCACCAGCTTGCCCGTGAGGGTTCCTGCATTCTCCGGGAGCTCACCCACCAGGATCGCCTTGTATACCCGGTTCAATTTATGTTCTTCAAACAGGTTCTTGAGGCCGTTCAGGGACTCAGGGGTTTTGGCGAAGACCAGGACCCCTGAGGTGAAGCGGTCCAGGCGATGGGCGATGTAGAGATGGAATCGCTTGAATCCTCGTCGCCGGTAGAGATCCGTGATGGAATCCGCCAGGCAGGCCTCGTGGGTGCGCTCCGTGGGAACCGTCAACAGCCCGGCGGGCTTGTTGACGAAGATCAGGTGCTTGTCCTCCCAGAGGATCTCCACATCCCCCCCGGGACCCCGCTTCCGGGGCTTGGGGATGGCCGAATAGGCCGTATCGGGGTCAAAGGCCACGGCCAGTTCGTCACCGACCTTGAGGCGATGCCCGGCGGCGCGGACTGCCTCGCCGTTCACCTTGGCCATGCCCGCATCAATGATGCCCTTGGCCTGGCGGTGACTCACCTCCAGGATCGTGTGCAGTTCCGTCGCCAGGGCCGTTCCATCGGTCTCGGCCTTCCAGGACTTGTTCAGTCTTGCCATGGTGTCCTCCTAGCCCGGCGTTCATGGAAACGCTGAGCGCAATGGTATAGAAGATCACGGGGAAGGCTATAGCCCAAGCGAAAAAACAAAAGGCCCGGGAGCCTTGGGCGTCCCGGGCCTTTCTTTGATCCAGCCGGCGCTCAGCGCAGAGTGCTGGAATCGCCGTCGAAGCGGTCGGTCACCTTGAGACGGTTCAGGGCATTGATATCAGGCTGGAGGGGCACCTGGCCGCACTCTTTGATGATGCCCTGTCCGGCAGGGGAGAGGACGAAGGAGAGGAATCCCCTGAGTAGCGGGGAGGTCCCTTTCTTGGGGTCCTTGTTGATGTAGGCGTAAAGGAAGCGACAGAGTGGGTACTCCCCGGAGGTGACGGTGGCTGCGTTGGCTTCCACGGCATCCTTGGAGCCCTTGGGCACCAGGGGCACGATCCGGGTGGAAGAGAACTTTTCGACCATGTTGCCGTAGGCGATGGCTGCCTGATTGGCCGCCAGCTCCTCGGTAAGGGTCGTGGCGTCCATGTTTCCCCGGATTGGGAGGCGGGGCCGCCCCTTCAGGGTGAGGGATTCGTTGAGGAGCCAGTAGTTGCCGGAGTCGGCGGGGCGTCCGAAGCGCTCAATGGGGCGGTTCTCCCAGGCACCTTGTTTGAGCCCGAGGTCACCCCAGGTGATGACGTCCTTGGGCCAGCCCTGCCGCCGGTCGATGCTGTAGATTGCGTCCAGTTGCTCGACCTTGATCTCCTTGATGGGATTGTTCTTGTTGACCAGCACCACCAGTGCGTCCATGGCGATGGCGACGCGAGTGGGGGGGTACCCCCACTTGGCGATGAAGGCGGCCTCCTCCTCGGGCTGGAGGTCTCTTCCCATGAGGGCGATCTGGGTGCTGCCCTCCGTAAGCTCCCTCATGGCCTGGGACTCACCGGTGATCTGGACATCCGGAGCAACGCCAGGGTTCTTGCTGGCAAAGGCTCCGGTCAGGACCGCGGAGATGTAGAACATGCCTTGGAACCCTTTGGCCACAAGGGGCTGGGGCGTCTGGGCTTGGGCGATGGTTAGGCTGACAAGGCCCAGGACTAGGGGAGTAAGGCTTCTGCGTAGAAATGACATGGCCATGATGGGTACCTCCTGGCATGTGGCAACGCTGCCGATACGAATCATCCATCGACTGCGAGGTCGGTGGACATGAATTTTTTTAGATGGCTTGGGGATTTTACAATTAGGTAAGAGCGGATTCAAGAACCATATCGTCCACTTTGGAAAATAGTGTCTATTGCCCAAGGGATCTGCGGTGGATGCCCATGACAACGCCCAGGGCCAGGAAATAACTGATGGTGCTACTGCCGCCTGCGCTGAAAAAGGGCAGAACCATGCCCTTGTTGGGGAGGATTCCGATGACCATGCCTACATTTACGAAGATGTGCAGCGCGAAGATGCCTGCGGCCCCTACGCAGAAATAGACTTCTGAAGCCTTTCTCGCCGCGCGGGCAATATCCAGGATGCGGTTCAACAGGAGTCCAAAGAGCCCCAATGCGATCAGAACCCCCAGGAATCCACGCTCCTCGGCCCAGACGGAGAAGACAAAATCCGTGGTCTTAACGGGGAGGAAGTTGAGTTGGGTCTGGGTGCCGCTGGTGAATCCTTTGCCCAGGAATCCACCTGCCCCGATGGCAATTCGGCTCTGATTGATCTGGTAGCCCTTGCCCTGGAGGTCCGCCTCCGGGTTCAGGAAGGTCATGACCCGCTGCTTCTGGTAGGGCTTGAGGACTTTCTGCCAGGCGAAAACTCCCAGGAGTCCGATGGCCACGAGTCCCAGGGCCACCCATTTGGCCTTCAGACCACGGATCAGGGGGACCAGGAGCAGGATGGGGAGAAAGCTGATGGCCATCCCCAGGTCGGGTTGCTTGAGGACCAGGAGCATGGGAAAGAAGACGAGGCCTGCCACGCCGAAAAGCTCCCAGGTCAGGATCTCTGTAGGAGGCTTGGTGCCCAGGCGGTGGGCTACAAAAAGCAGAGCCAGCCACTTCATGAGTTCCGAAGGTTGGAAGGTGAGCCCCCCCATCATGATCCAGCGCTGGGCACCCCCCAGCTTCCTGCCGATGGCGAAGACCGCCAGGAGGCTGAGAATGCCCAATGCGTATAGGATTGCGCTGCTGCGGAACATCCGTGCGGGGTTCATGTGGGCCACCCCGACCATGGCGGCGAAGCCCAGGATCATCCATCCTCCCTGCTTGATCCAGAGGTGTCCTTGGCTGACGCTCCCGCGTCCGGCCGAGAAGATGGTCAGGAGCCCCATGAAGGTCAGGAGGCCCATGGCGACAAGGAGCCGACGGTCCAGGGTGTTGAGGGAGATCTTCATGGCATCTCTCCTTCCGTTTCTGACTGGAAGGTGGAGAAGGGTTTGACGGCGGGTGGAGGCAGGGGCTTTACGGGACGTTGGAGGAACCAGTACTCGCAGAGCTTCTTGGCGACGGGGGCCGCGCTGCTGGCGCCGAATCCTGCGTTCTCCACCACCACCGCAAAGGCGATCTCAGGCTTGTCGTGGGGGGCATAGCCTGCGAACAGCCCGTTATCCCTGAGCTTCTTGGCCAGCCCGGCATAGTGTGAGCGGTCCACGAAGGCGGTGACTTGGCTTGTACCGGTCTTGCCTGCGATGGCGAGATTGGGGAGGGCGATGCCCTTGGCGGTGCCGCTGCGGACCACCTCGGACAGGCCCTGGTCCAGGACCTCCCAGTGCTTTGGATCCATGCCGGAGTCCTGGACGGCGGGGGGGGGTAAGGTCACCAGCTTGCCCGTGGCCTCGTCCCGCATCCCGTAGAGCAGGTGGGGGGTCAGGAGCTTGCCCCGGGTGGCCAGGGCGGCGTAGAAGCGGGCCAGGGAGAGGGGGGTGACGCCGTTCGCCCCCTGGCCAATGGATACGCTGATGGTTTCGCCGGCGTACCACTTCGGGTCCTTAGGGCGCGCCTTCCTGGCCCACTCCCGGCTGGGTACCCGGGAGGCGGACTCATGGGGCAAATCGATGCCAGTGCGGTCGGCTAGGCCGTATTTCACGGCGGCGGCATGGATCTCGTCGATATCCAGGCGCTGGCCCAGTTCGTAGAAGTAGATATCGCAACTCACGGCGATGGCCTGGACCAGATCCAGGGAGCCGTGGACGCCGTCGCATCGGAAGTCCCGCCCATAGAAGTTCTTATGGCCGCTGCAGGAGAAGCGGGTGCTGGGGGTGACGATGCCCTTGTCCAGTGCGGCCAGCGCCGTCAGAAGCTTGAAGGTGGAACCGGGGGGGTAGAGGCCCTGGATGGCGCGGTTCAGCATGGGGCGCACCGGGTTCTGCCAGAACTCCTTCACCTGGTCCTGGGTGAGACGGTTCAGGAAGATGTTGGGGTCGTAGGAGGGGCTGGAGTACATGGCGAGGATGCCCCCGTCCCTGAGGTCGATGACCACGCCAGCACCGTTCTCCTTGCCGAAGGCTTCCTGGAGCACCCGCTGGAGACCTGCATCCACCGTGAGGTACACGCTCTTGCCCGGCACTGACTCCACCATGTCCCGGAGGGCGACCTCGCGGCCCAGGTGGTCCACTACGGTGCGTCGTTCGCCATCCACGCCCTTGAGGGTTTCGTTGTGACTGGCCTCCAGGCCCGTCTTGCCGATGATTTCCCCCAGCTGGAACTTCCCCGGGACCTTCTTCATCAGGTTCTCGTCCACCTCGCCCACGTACCCCAGCAGGTGACCGGCCAGGTCCTGGCCGAGATAGACCCGCCTGGGGGCGGCCTCGATGCTCAGGAAGGGGAATCTGGCCCTCAGGAGCTCTGCCTGGGCCAAGCCTGATTCATCCAGGTTGTCCTGGAGGATGACCATCCGGTTGCCCCCGGCCTGGCGGCTGGCCTGGATTCGGCGCTTCAAGTCCGCAGGCTCCCGTTGCAAGGCCATGGCCAGGGCTTCGATCTGGCTTGGATCCTTGGGGAGTTCCTCGGCCTGGATGACCAGATGGAGGGCGCGGCGATTGTCCACCAGCTTATTGCCGTTGCGGTCGTATACGAGTCCCCGGGGGGCCGGACTTGTGCGGGTCTTGATGGCCTGGCGGTCGGCCATTTCACGCATCTCGCTGCGCTTCACAAGCTGGACCCAGCCATAGGCCCCCAGCAGACCCAGGATCATGACCCAGGCCGCGGCCTTGCCTAGTTCCAGGCGCTTGAGAATGATATGACGTCCGCGGGCATCCAAGGGGTCACCTCCGCCGGGCGGGAAGGTGCATGCGCAGGGAGAGGGTGCCCCAGACGGGAATGGTCACAAGGGTCCAAAGCCAGCCCCAGCCCCAGGCGTGGGGGCCTGCGGCAAGGCGCACCAGGAGGTGGATGAGGACGAAATGTCCAAGCGAAAAGGCGGCCAATTGACCCCAGTAGGCCGTGCGGCTGTCCGGAGGCCGGTTCCGGAAATGCCACTGCGCGAGAAGGCAAAGCGTCATGTTGGCGAGCGCCGTGCCTCCCAGGTGGGGGTACATCCGAAGGCTTCCCTCCAGGATCCAGCCCCCTGCGGCTGCCCACAGCATGGCAGCCAGCGGGGACTCGAAGCCTGAGGCCAGGGCCAGGACCAGGAAAGCATGGAAGACCGCCTGGGGGCCAGGCCAGGGGCTGGAGAGGAGAATGGCACCGAAACAGGCTGCGCCGAGGATGCAGCGCCAGAGGGTGGGCATGGCGGCAGGCTGGCTCATGGCTTGACCTTCCCTTCTTTGGGAGGGGCGGCGGGCACGGCGAGGTCAATTCTGGGCTGGGGTGGGAGGATAAGGACCTGATGTACCCGGTTCAGGGGGGCAGCCAGTGCAACGTCCACCTGGAGCTCCGCACCCTGGGGGCGGGTGCCGACCACGTGACCCACCAGGAGTCCCCTCGGGAAAACCCGGTCCAGGCCAGAGGTGTACACCGGCTCGCCTATCTGGACCACCTCCTGGCCGCCGATATAGCGGATCTCGGCCCGGCCTGGTCCCACACCCTGGAGTACGCCGGTGGCGCGACTCTGGGCCAGCATGACGGCGGTGGAGGCGTTGTAGGCATCCAGGGGAAGGAGGCTTGACTCCCGCTGGGAGACCTCCCAGATGCGCCCCACCACGCCCTCGGGGCAGAAGACGCCCTGGTCCCGGACCAGTCCGGCATCCAGGCCCTGATCCAGAATCATGCCCCCGAAGGGCGCAGAACGAACATTGACGAGCACCCGGGCAGCCTTCATCTCCAGGGGCACTTGCTTCTTGAGCGCCAGCGTGCGGATGGCCTCCTCGGCTTCAATCAGTCGGGGGGCCTGCTGGGCGTTCTCCTTCTGAATGCTCTCGAGCCGTTGGCGGAGCATGGCAAGTTCGTACTGGGCCCGCTGCAGGGATCCGGCCCGCTCGGCCCGCTGGGCGCGGCTCCGGAGGAGGGGCGCCGAAATCTTCTGAACCGGCCAGGAGAGGGTTTCCAGCATGGCCTGCCAGCGGCTGCCGTGACCATGGCCGAGGGTGATCCACCCCAGGTGGCCCACATACAGGACCAGGATGGCGTATCGGCGCCTTCCGACAGGGTTCCAGCCCCAGGGGCGCGGCCTCATGAGGCTGGCCCTGAGGGGCGGCGACAGAATCGACTAAGCGTCATGGCCCTCAGTCCAGGATCTGGATGCGCCTCAGGAAGGGGATGTCCTCCAGGAGCACTGCGGTGCCACGGACCACGGCCGTCTCGGGATTCTCGGCTCGGTAGCAGGGAAGGTGGGTTTCCTTGCTGATGCGGATGTCCAGCCCCTGGATCTTGGAGCCGCCGCCGGTGAGGCAGATGCCGCGCTCGATGAGATCCGCCGCCAGCTGGGGAGGGGTCTCGTTGAGGGCTTTGCGGACCAGATCGACAATGGCGCTGATGGGATCCGCCAGGGCTTCCCGGATCTCGTTGTCGTTGAGGGTGAGGGTCTTGGGCAGGCCTTCGAACTGGTCGCGGCCGGAAACGGTCATGGTGCGGCTCTTGTCCGAAGGGAAGGCTGAGCCCAGGTTCCACTTGACCTCTTCCGCCGCGGCTTCGGAGATCAGGACGTTGTACTTCTCACGGATGTAGGTGATGATCGCTTCGTCCATCTCGTCGCCCGCGATGAGGAGAGAGTCCGAGAAGACCTTGCCGTTGTAGGAGATGACAGCCACGTCCGTGGTGCCGCCGCCCACATCCACGATCATGCAGCCCCGCTTCTCGTTGATGGCCAGACCGGCGCCGATGGCGGCCACCATGGTCTGATCCACCAGGAAGACCTCGCCGGCCTTGGCGTCGTAGCAGACCTGCTTGACGGCCCGACGGGCCACCTGGTGGGCCCGGGGCGGGACGCTCACGACGATGCGGGTGCGGGCCAGGCCGCGATTGGGGCGGGCCTTCTTGATGAAGGCGGCCAGCATCTTCTCGGCGGCATCCACCTCATAGATCATGCCGTCCTTCATGGGGCGGATGGTGATCACACCCTGGGGGGCACGCCCCAGGAGCTGCTTGGCCTCATCGCCCACAGCTTCCACTTCGTGGGTGGCAGTGTTGAGGGCTACGATTGAAGGTTCATAGATTACAATCCTCCCCGACTGCTTGGTATGCACCAGCACCGAGGCCGTACCCAGATCGATGGCGAGATCTGAGGTGAAAAGGTTCGACCAGAATTGAGTCTGAAAAGGGTTGGGCACGTCAACTCCAAGGGACCTTCAAGGATGCCACGGAACTGGGGTTCCCACAAAACACCGTAGGCTGTCATCCTGGATCGTCTAATGCAAAGGAGTTGAGCATGAATATTCGCATGGCGCATATGGCCGGAATGGCAGGCCTCGCGGTCCTGCTGGCCCTTGGGTGCGGCAAGGTCTCCAAGGACACGAGCCAGGTGTTGGCCAGCGTTGGCGGGGAGAAGATCACTCTCAATCAGTTCACCACTCTGGTAAGGGCCGCCGCGGGCGACGATGCCAAGACCAAGGAAGTCCTGACCGGGGAAGCCATGCGCGAGCAGCGCAACCGCTTCCTGGAGTCCCTGGCCCAGGATAAGGCGGTCATCGCCCTGGCCAAGTCCCAGGGCCTGGACCAGGACCCCAAGGTGAAGGCCCAGCTTGAGCAGGTCACGGCCCGCGTCTTCATGCAGTCCCTCATCGAGAAGCGCGCTGGCGAGCCCAGCGATGCCGAACTGAAGGCCATGCTGGAGAAGCTCATGAAGTCCCAGGCCGAGCCCGGCAAGCCCGCGCCCCAGATGCCCCCCTTCGAGGCCGTCAAACCCCAGCTCGTCAACCTCTGGCGTCAGGACAAGATGCAGACCCTGGTGGACACCCTGCTGAAGGAGGCTCAGCAGAAGTCCCCCGTCACCTATGCTGAGGGTTACAAGCCCCTGCCCGTGAGCCAGGCTCCCCAGGCGCCTGTGCCCCAGCCGGCCCCCCCCGCTGAAAAGGCGAAGTAGCTCCTTTCCGCCTTCAGGTCCCGAGGACACCTTCTTTTGGGTGTCCTCTTTTTTTGCCCGGTGCTTCCTGAGATGGTCTCCTGCTGGTTGTCAATGGCATTCATAAGGTGATCGAATGGGTTTATGGAAGTATGTATAGATTCGATGACGGTCATCTAGGATTTGGTGATAGCCTGGGCCTCGCAATCACTCCGAGTCCGAACCTCATGCCTGTTAAGGCATGGCTTTGCATGTCTTAACATGTCTTTTTATTACCATTTTAGGAGGAAGATAATGAACGAAAGTGTGCTTGAAAACCCGGCCCTTGAAAAGGCCGCTGAAAGCTCCCTCAGCTATCCGGCCTTCCGCTGGTACATGATGCTGGTGATGCTGGTGGCCACGGCGGCCCAGACCGTGGTCATGATCGCGCCCGCCTCCATGGTGGAGTTCATCGCCAAGGACCTTAATATTGGCGTGGGACCCACGACGGCCCTCATGATGGCAACCTGGAACCTGGTGGGCCCGGCGGGCACCATCGTGGCAGGATTCTTCGTTTTCCGGGTCGGCATCACCCGGATGCTGCTCCTGGGCTGCGCCCTCCTCATTATCCCCAGTCTGCTCTATCCCGTGGTTGGCAATCACTTGGTGCCGGTCCTTATCCTTCGGGTGATCCAGCCCCTGGGCGTTGGCCCCATCTACTCCATCGCCCCCATCCTGGCTGCCTCCTGGTTCCCTGCCAAGGAGCGGGCTGCCGTGGCGGGTCTTCAGGGCTTTTCAACCTCTCTGGGCGTGGCCATCGGTTTCGGGGCTGCTCCGGCCGCCTACCATGCCATGCACAATAACTGGCTGGCCATGATGGCTTGCATGGCCGTAGTGCCGGCCTTGGCGTTTTTCATGACCCTGGTGGTGCCCTTTGGTCCCAAGCCCCCCCGGGCTAAGGCAGAACACCTGGATGAGGCCGCCATGAAGAAGGATTGGTCCATGGCGACCAAGGAACCCGTGTTCTACATTGGCATCCTGGTAATGTTCCTGATGTGCTGGGGCTTCGTGTCCACCAATGACCTGACTCCTGGCTACTTCGCAGTGAGCAAGCCCCTGGGTGTGGGCTATGGACCGGTGGTCGCCGGCCACCTCATGCAGACTGTGCAGGTCTCCTTCATGGTGGGTGCTGCCCTCTTGGGCCCCATCTTCGAGAAGATCTTCAAGGAGAATGCCCGGGGCACGGTCACGGTGGCCTTCGTGGTCTTCGCTGCGGCGATCTTCTCCATCAGCCAGCCCGCCGTCTACACGAACTTCAAGATCCTCTACCCCGTCCTGGCTATTGCGGGCTTCTTCCTGGCCTGGATCATCCCCACCTGCATCGCCTTCGTGACCCTGAACTACCCCACGCACCTGACCGGTAAGATGATCGGCCTCTGGTTTGGCATCGGCCTCTTTGCGGGGGTTCCCGCCATCGGCGTAGGAGCGAGCCTGTTGGTCAAGACTGGCAACTACCACGCCTCGATCTACGTGGTGACTTGTGTGGCCATCGTGGGCGCCATCGTGGCCCAGTGGCTCAAGCCCCCCAAATCCTTCCGCTGCTAGT